>FUFK010040930.1_pt1 | contig 22982 bp, 28 predicted proteins | sample 1021851 | NCBI WGS metagenome assembly FUFK01 (sample SAMEA51879418, study PRJEB19060) | metagenome
CTCGGAACTCTTTGACAATCTCGCCACTATACGGATCTACATATGCAATATCTTCGTCTTCGTCAATGAAGTAAAAATCAACAGGGTCAATACCCTGCTCTACAAGTTGCGGAAATCTTTTCTGTGCAAGCCAGGCGGTTTGATAGCCCTGGTCATTCGACATGCCCTGCAAAAGCGCATCGAGAATGCCAGACTTGTTTGCCTCGCGATCTAACAGACGTTGTTCTTGAGGTGTTGGTGCGACAATTTCTCGCGTTTTTTGCAACATGTTCTGCTCATGTATTTCCATGAACTTTTCATTTTCAAGCATGTCGTCAAGCGTGGTGTCCTCTGAAACCGTGTAAGAAATGCCTTGATATTCGATGGTTTTTGACATCGCAAATTACCTACAAGCCCATGGCAGTCAAATCTGTTACATCTTCGTCAGAGGGGTTTTCAGGGCGCAAGGCTCGTCTATATTCACGGGCTTCGTCACTTTCGCCTTGAGCGGCGGCTCGTAACTCAGCCCTCTCTGACTCATCTAAAAACGGATTGTCCCTTTGCCATTTAAGTTCCCACGCTCGCGCGGCTCGCAATCTTCTTTCAGAGTCTTCAATAGGAATGCCTTCCAATACTTGTGACGCTTCNCTCGCCCAATCTTCTGCTTTTTTGATCGTCAAGTTAGATATCCGTTGGAGAAAAGCGGCCTGTTTTAAGGCGCCGTCGTAACTTGAAGCCAAAGTTGGCGAGGCGCTCAAAAACAACATCATTTCGGCGTTAGAAATAGCACCCTTTGTTTGACCCACCAAGGCCATTGAAATACGGGTGCCGATCGTATTCGCCATTATTTGGTTANNTATATTTTTATCGTAACGAATGCCTAGCTCATCAAGTATTTGACGCGCCCCCAAGGTACTTGCTTGAAGGCGGCCGAATCCCTCTTCACCTAAACGCTGTAAAATCGACAAAAAAGTTTCGGTCATTGTGCGTGCGGAATTCGCCGCTTTTGATTCTTGAAAAATCTCATTTTCGAAAGTATTGAAAGCTTTTCCTGCCTCTTTCTGCCCCGCAGTTTCAGTCTGGGGCCCCTCCACATTTATTTGACTTGTGGGTAATTTTACCTGACGCGCGCCAGGAGTTGCTTCTATCGCAGCTACCTCAGCAGGGTTTCGCGGATCAACCCTCACCTGGATTGGCTCTCCACCATCAGGATTGGGGACTTCATAAAGTAAAGGATCATACGGCTTACTTTCGTTTTCGATCGTTAATAACTCTTTTTCATTCAAAAACTTTTTCGCAGCTTGCTCATCTGCCATCGCGAGTTTCAAAGCCTCTAAGCCAACCTGTCGATTAAGCACTCGGTCGCTTTCTTTTTGCTTCCGCATTCGATCCGCAAAATTTGAAAATCCAATCCCAGCGCTAGTAAACGCTCCTGTAGCAGGGTCTGCACTTAACATGGCGCGGCCCAAATCAGAGGCCAAGTCGTAAAACGAGGGGCGAGTGGATTGAGACAAAAATGGTTTCAGGCGCTCTGAATATTTTTTAAAACTTTCCTCAAAATCAAATTCTTGCTGCGGCGGTGGGGCAGTCATCGGCTGTAGAGCCAAAAGTGCCTTCATCAAACTATCTATGTCAGTTTGCGATGCAAGCGGATCTGCGCTCAACGCAACATCCATGTTGATCGGAGACTCAGTCTGCTCACTCAGTCGCTCAATTTGCTCAGACAGCGGTATGAATTCTGTAGACGACATCACCATAAAATTAACCTTGCGGCTGACTTTGTTGTTGCTGCGGGGCGTAATAGTTGTATTGCGGTTGCCCGGTAAAGTTGCCCATTGCCCCTAAGGTAGATAAACCAACGCCCAAGCCCGCTTGTAACGCGGAGGGCGGCATTCCAAAGTTAGTTGTAAACTGAGTTGTGCCAGCGGGCACCATGCTGGCAAACGGCATGAGAGCTTGATATTGGGCTAACGGCGCCATGCGCGCCTGTTCCAAATCTCTACGCTGGGCGTCGAGCTCGCGCTGACGCAGACCCTGTTGCATACCGCCAATACCCGAAAGACTTGCAACGTCGGCCGCGCCCGCTCGTTGCGCTTGGCCTCCTAATCCCGCTAGGGTACTTCCATAACCAGACTGGGCGGCGCCGAGTGTGGCACCACCCGCGGCTTGCTCACGGCCTATCTGACCGAATTGACTTGCGAGAGTCCCAGCAACGTCCATACCTGTCGATCCTGCCGTGCCTCGAGCCGCGGCCTCTGCTAGACCCAAGTTGCTGAGTCGAGATCCAAGATCAGTTCCTGCGCCAAAGCGCGATTGTGCGAAGCGTGAAAGCTGTTCACCGAGACCTGTTTGCGCGCCGAGCTGCTCTCGAGCTGTCCCACGTATTAAATCACCGAAGCCCGTGCCCGCAGCAAAATCTTGTCCGCGCAGAGAGGCCAGTCCTGTGGCCGCGGCTCTTTTCGCCTGGCGGTCTCGTTCATCTTCACTGATTGCCGTCTGTTGAGCTCTTCTGAATCCTTCTGAACGTAGTCCGCCGACCTGCTTTGCAAGGCCTCGACCCAATGCCTCGGCTCTTTCAGCTGCACTAAGACGCGCGCGCGAACCAAAAGCCGACTCCCCGCCTGTCGCAACATCTCTGGCAAATTGTGCCAAGTCTTGCTTTGCTAACCCCTCAGTTGCGTCTTGAATCATTTGCTGGACCACCTGNTCCTCAAACGGATCTTGAAGTCTCTGGGTTGCGCCAATGATGTCGAAGTCGCCCGTCGTGTCTTCTAAAAGCCGTCGCGACTCACCAAGACCACGTCGTAAACGTGCGGTTTCTGCAAGACCAATGTCTCGGGCACGCCCCAAGTCCATTCCAAAGCGTTGTGTGTCACGCACGCCGCGCCTTTCGAGATCACGTAAATCACCACGTAACCTTTCCTCTGCGGCCACCGCACGACCTCTGCCCTCCTGTATACCGCTCAAGGCATCTTGTAAGCCAAGATCGCGTTGATCGAGAGCAAACCTCGCGCCCTCTCTGATAGCCTCAAGTCCCTGACCTGAAGCGAGGGCTTGATCTGCAAGCCCCTGACGAATAGATCCAATACCCCTACGGCCTAACGCCATTGCTTCATCGATAAAGGGCTGTTGAATACCTATGTTTTGTCGAGCAAGCTCAAAAGCACGGATTTGGTCGGGTGAAAATCCTGCCACTTCGGTGGGAATGACAATGGGACGCCCTTCCTCGTCAAAGAAGGTGCGCTCCGCCGCACGGAAGGCGCCGGGCAAGAATCCCCCTTGACCATCCAACCCAAACAAAAATTGCATGGTGATGGGGTCTAAGCGACTCTCTGTCTTTACGATATTATCAACAAAAGGTTGAGCCGCGTCGTCAACCACAGGGTTTTCGACCACGGGGTCATCAACTTCACCCCCCTCTTGCATTCGCCGCACTCGGGCGAGTTGTCCTGGTGTCATAATCATGCGGCAGACCTCGCTTCTTTCGGCTTGTCAGCGTACTCCGCAAAAAGGCTCATCATGTCGTACATCAAATTCGTGCCTTTTTCGCGGCTTTCAGCACCGTTAGGTGTCAGTGTCACAATGCCACCGTCACCTTTTTCCATGTCAAAAGCACCTGCGCCACGCACTGCTCGGCCCGTCATTACGAACTCGCCGTCCGATAGCATCGCAGGTATGTCATCACTGATCTCTGTGCCGGGCCCAGCAATCTTGCCATCCATGCGCTTGAACTCAGCCATGTCTACGTTGCCACCGTCTTTGAACGCCATCACTGGCCCCCCATAACGCAGGGTTTCCACGCCGGGGATCGGTTGAGGTGTCTCTGTCTCTACCGCCCGCTCAGGCGTTGCTCGACCGCCACTTAGGGTTGGCATGGTGCCTCTTGGGAGTAGACCGAACTCAACGGGATTTGGCGCGGGCTTGCCCATACGACGGGCTATCTCTGCCTCAATGTTGTACCGACCGACAGCGCCCTCTTGTGTCAGCGGCGTCAGTGGCACGCCCCTTCGATTCTTTGCCTCATCATAAGCAAGCTTACCAAGTAAGGTTGCGACGCCTAAACCTCCCAGCGTACCCAAGGTGGAGCGTCCGCCTCCGACAGAAGCACCACCCCCCCCTATATTGAATATGTCTTTAACGGTGTCCTCAATGCCGCGGATCGCATCGGGTGTGCGTTGTCCAAAAAAGCTACCAGTCTGCTGTTCGCCCATGCCAGGAAGGTTGATGACTTGACCGGGGAAGATCAAATTGGGGTCGGCAATGTCAGGGTTGGCGGCTATNAGGTCTTCGAGCGAAACACCAGCCGCGTCTGCAATTTTACTAAGCGTATCGCCCTCACCCACTGTAATTTGCCCGCCACCGAAACCGGGTACAGTCAATCCTTCGTAATTAGTTACACCCGAGATATTTCCAAGAGTCCCTAAAATATCGCCAACCTTCCCGAAACGACCTACGTTGTCAGCACCGCCACCAGCCACAAGACTCCCAAGATCACCGCCCAAGCTTCGAATGCCCTGGCCAATATTGCCTAACAATCCAACGCCGTCAGCACCCTTGGTAACAAATTCAGTGACTGTGCCACCTAAATTAGAAAGAGTATTTCCTACGTCTCGAAGACTGCCAATGCCCCTCGACAAGTTGGAGGCGCCAGGAACAGGAGTGCCTAAACTTGCTAAGGCAAGCGGGCTTGCTCTGCCCTTGGCCACGTCGTATACCGTGCCAGCTCGATCGATGGCTATTGCAAGGGGTTGATGGGGACCGGGTATGTATTGAGCAATTTTAGCGACTGGTCGGACGACTTTTTTAACAACTTTTTTCACGCCCTTCGCTATTTTTTTGAAAAACCCAAATTCTTCTAATCCTGTGATGGGATTGAGAGAGGCGATACCCAAGCCCGCTACATATTCCTCGGGATTCAGATTCATTTGATTGAATCGGTTCTCAACGGTGCGCTCAAAATCTGCGTCATCCATCATGCCCAGGGGCAGCACGACTTCGCCCGGCGTGAGGTGCGCCAGCATGGTGTCACCTCCACGACCTGCTTGAGCGAGCTCTAACGCCAACTCTCCCATCGGCGCTTGTGCACCAACGACTGCGCCCTCCGCCAACTGCTCTGCTTTGCGTGCTTCGAAAGGATCTTCTGCTGTCTCACTAGCTGTCATTAAGGCATCGAGAGCCTCGCGTAGTGACTCGTCTTTATCGGTGATAGGCTCTCGCATCGCGATAGAGGCTTCTTCCATTGTGGCTGAATCGTCAATCTCTAAAACTTCACCACCCTCTTTGAAAGACATTGGCATCTCGGGTCCGAGCAGTGCTTGAATTCTGTTCTGTAACATCTGGTCCATTATGGTGTACTCACTGTTACGGCCCCTACACCAGCGGTAATCGCCAGTCCAGTCGGGTAGGTCTGATGGCTATACAAATCGCGAAATTGCGTGCCATCAAAAGCCTGGTGAATTTCATTCGTAGTATTGAAGATTATTGAGCCTGTTGCAAATTGTAACTCACTGATTTCGGTAGCCGAAAAATGCGGAGAAACGGTGAAATCTACACGACCCAGGTTCAATTCCAGCACGCGCACCAGGCGGTTGAATGTGTTCGCATCAACTGTCTCGCTCAAGGCAGAGGGCAGTCTTGTCTCAAGCAAGCGACTCATTAGCGTCTGCCGCTAGGTTGTAGATCCAGCCGTGTAGATCCAAGTCGCCATTTGTAGCCGAGTTGGTTATCAGTGGTCCCGTCATCATCGCTTTCAAAGCGCAAGACGACTTGACGTGCGCGACTGCGGACGTTACTTAACGTGCTACTTTCGGTAACCTGAGACGTAGAGTCTGTCGTCAAGCTCGCATTAGGAAAATCACGACGCTTGACAACAATATTCATTGCAGGGGTGTTGGTCAGTCCAGATGATTTGACAAACGCGACGTCGGGTATAATTCTTTTGACAAAAGCAAAATTTTCGCCCTCAGAAATGTCTAAATCAGCCGATTCAATGAATACACCCGTCATCGGATCTTGGTAATCATCAAAGCCGACTTCATGATTGAAAAGGCACTGTGTGTTACTGGTGGTAACACCCGCGATGGGCTGATCTTCTATGCCCGCATCAAGCCAGGAGTAACGCACAAGGTTGCCGATAGACCAATGATTTTCTTCGTAGTTGTAAATAACATAACGACTGATCTCGCCAGTGCCGTCTGTGATACTAGGATAAAAAAACCACATTTCACCGAATTCACTATTCAGCCCCATGAAGCATTTGAAGGCTTGGCTCAAGTCTAGATCGTCGAAAACATATTCTTGGACACTGCATGGCAGTTTCTGGACGGAGCCGCTGTAAAAATAGAATCCTGTCTTGCTGGCAAAATAAACACCGTTTGGTGCGTTGACAGCTCCTTTGGGGCTAATGAGACCCGATCCTTCATTAATTAAGTTGACCGCAAAAATCAAAGGCGGGCCGATAAAATTCATGCTGTATAGGCTGGTATCGGTCCAAATCAAAATCTCTTGACGTGATTTGATGCCACCCACGATGAATGATCCAGCGGAGAGCCTGACGTCACCAGCACTGTTTGTCGCCAACGGCTCGAAAACCAAATCTTGTTCTGAGGAACTGAAAGCTACAAGCATCGGATCGACAACGCCTGTGCGTGAGCTACCCGATATCGGGTCCGCGCCGAGCACAATTAGGTGACGGTCTGTCTCGGACGTTAAAACTTGTAAGCCGACTGTGGGCACAAGATTTGCGCCCGTTACTCCTGACAGCTCGACCGCTCGAACGCTAGTCCCACTATTTTCAACCCATCGGTAAATGCCGCCGCCACGGACGTTGATAATCAGATTTTCACCAAAGTTGTCGTGCGTCCAAGTGCGGAGTTGATTTAATGCGGAAATGGCACTGGCAGAACCCCATGTTCCTGCACCCCACGTCCCTACGCCCCAGCCCGTGCCTTGGACATAAGTGTCGAGGCCGACGTTGATTTGGTACACGCCATCGACGCCAGAACCGCCATTGCCTGTGTCACTACTATTGGCGGTGACAGTGGCGCCTGAAGTATCTTTTGCTGTGATTTCATACGTGTTTGTGCCAGTGACCAGGGAGATTTGATACTCCTGGTTAAGCACATCAGCCGTAATTAACCCGCCCAGACTGACGGCGCCTGAAATTGTCACAAAATCGTTGTTGACTGCGCCGTGTGATGAGTCTGTTACCGTTAGAGTTGATGACCCATCCGTGGCTGCAAAGGTGATGGAATTGGTGGAGGTTTTGCGTATAGGCGTAACGTCATAGTAGTTATCACCTTCAGCCACATAGTATTTGAAAGTTGTGCCAATACCGATGTAGCGCGTCGCACCCAAAGAAATCCAAGAATGCAGCGCCCGGCCGATACCTAAAAAGGTGTTAGTGCCACGCTTGAACCAACCGCCAACCTTTTCAGCGCGACCTTTACGGAAACGAATTAGGTTGCCATCAACCCAGCCGCCGCTGTTGGCGTAAGGCGTTTCTTCTTTATTGATTCCAGCCCGGAACTCAACCTTCGTAAGCGGCATAGCGCATCAAGCCAATCTGATGATCGCGCCTGTTGCGGTAGGGCTTGGGAAAACCACAGTAAAATCACCCGCAGTGCTCGTTTTATCGCCACCAAAATCAATGACCGCACACGCCTTATCGGATTGCGTGTCGTTGTATATGAGACACCCCCTCGCCGTGACGGTAGCTGAACTCAGCGTCGCGTCGGCAAAGTCGCATACGGCGGTGGTGCCCGTGGTTGTAGGCGTCACTGATGTAAGCGCAAAACCACCCGACGTGTAACCTGTGCCGCTGACTTGGCCCGTGGTAGTGAAAGCAGTCGTGGACGCTCCCAAGGTCGCACTTGAGGTATACAAAGCCAACTTGAATGAGTTGCCGCTCGTAGCTGTAAAATTATGTGTGCCGACCAACAGCTCCTGTTTGAAGCTAGTCGGGATTGCCGAGGTGATAGCCATGTCAAAGCTCCTTGATGATTTTCGCCATATCTTCATGCCCTTGAGCAGTGAGTAAACCCGTCAATGTCACTCTATCTGAAGCGATCGCACTCTTCATACCTAATAAGATTAACGTATAAACTTGGTTGCGGAAAGCCTCTGCTTGCAAGCGAATATGGGGGTCAGCCTCTTCACTAATCCCAACGATTTTACTGGTGGTTTGAGCTGCCCAAAACTCAACGTCATGACCTTTGTGGTGTGTCGTAGACACCATGACCTGGCCGAGTTGAAAACCAATTTGATCGTCTTTCATCCCTTGTAAGGCTCCGGGCTGGAGAGCGGCTCAACCGTCTCAATGTTGTGTTTTGTGATCATGCTGGCAAGCTCTGATCGGTTACAAACGACCCACTCCCCCTCTGAGTTGGGCATCGCAATTTTTGGGTTTGTGAGTCGATGGTAGCCATACAGACGCTCGTTGACATCCACATTTTGATCAAGGAGCGATGACCTGGGACTTACGCCCACAGTGATACCCATCGCAATCAGTTTGCAAATCCAAAACTCCACGCACGCTCGACCTGCTTCTGCAAAGTGCAAATTCTTACGATACGAAAAATCCATGCCAAATAGGTCAACGTGGCCGACCTCATGGTATGCAGCAAAGGCCAGTGAATAGGCTACGGTTGTGTTCATGTATGCACACCGCTGGTCTATTACGACTTGTTCTAACGGATATTCAACTAAGGAGGGCACTCGCTCATCGAGCTCACACGTATAGATGGGCTTATCGAACGTAGGTAGCCACCGCCTCATGACGTCAGTCTGATTTCCTGCGTCGTCGGTGTCTAAGAAACGGCTGGCGGGGTCGAGCATGAAGACTCTGTCGCAATCGAACACCGACAAAGCTGAGTTGATCGTCCAGACTTCATCCCAAGTTTTGCTGTTTTCGACGCCGATGACGTAGTCGATCTGAGATGCGCCTAGACCGATAATTGCAACTTTTTTACCTTTAAGCTCTGGCAGTTTCTCCATCAAGACACACCTGTACGTAATAGATCGTATCTGAACTCGTCGCGTGTATTACGACCCTCGCTCAGATTCTTCATTCTCCCCACGGCCTCTTTGAACCGTGCCTCGAAGTTAGCTATCACGTCAGGTGTTTCTTTGAGAAATACAGCGCCCTCCACCAATGTGCCGTATAACAACGCATCAGGGTGGTCTGTGGATAGGATTGTCGTGCCTGTTGTTGCGCCCGCGGTAAGCGATGCTGGCTTGTGCAAATAATGCACCTCAACGGTAAAGTTGGCGTTCGGTACAGGTGACAACTCAAAAGCAGAATCATCGAACAGGCTGTAATACTTTGGCGTGCCAGTCGTCGTCGATGTCGGACTGAACTCTTTCAAAAACGACGGGTGCTTNAAGTCGAGATAAATGTATTTGTTACTGCTGTTGATGATGGCCAGTGAAAACGGTGCAAAAAAATCAGACGGTGTCGCAAGGAATCTGTTCCCAGACGTTGTCGTGCCTTGAACATTTTTGCGCTGCTCAGGAAGCTGGACCATTTTAAAAATCCTGCTCTCTGCTTCTTGAATAAAGGTATCGAGCTGGTTCGTAAACGTGGTCTCAGAAACTTGCAGGTAGTCCTGCACGGCCGTTTTCAATGTTGCTAATGTAAAACTCATGACGTGGTAACCTCCACACTGCCGACACTAGCAGTGATTGCAAAAGTTTGCAAAAGTGTACCTAGTTTGCCATCGCCTACATTTGTGTACACAGTGAATACCGTGCTGTCATTGCCGTCCGCCGCTTGATCGGGCCGGGTTACTTGCAAAGCCTGAGGATCAATCGGTGTCGGCTTGGGCATGAGCTGAGGGTGTTTTGGGGAATACTGATCTGGTCCGACTAGCAGTCCGTCCCACGTTTTTTTCATGTCTTTTAGGCGATAGCGAAACCCTGTGATGTCACAGATCCCATACGCATTTTTGTTTGAAGCGTAAGCCATTACGCTATGTTATAGCCGCGCAGATCGGGGGCCACTCGAAATGAAGCGCGGTCCTCATCCTGACTCAAAGCTCGCTCAAACTCCTCTTCATAGAGTTGCTTGAGCATGCCCACCTTTTCAGGGGCACGCTTGAGCGCCAAATAGTACGCGAGCCCAGCCGCGAGACAAGGATAAAATCGGAATGGGACTTGCATCGTGTTTGCGCCGACATCAGCATCGTCGATGCGACTCAACACATTCAAATACAGCTCATATTTGCTGTTTTGATCTGGCGCGGGCCAAACCGTAATAGTCGGGCTAATCTGTTTATCAATCAAATATTGGTTCGGCTTGCCCGTCGTGCTTTTCGTAGAAATATTCGCGTATTCTGACCGTGACATCCTGGTGATGGGCACGTCCGTCGATACCCCGCCTAGCGTCTCCCGAATAAAAACATCGAGCACGTCGATCGTGGCGGTGGGTGTGGTGGTATCAATNGTGTANACGGTCGTGTCTTTGACCATCGTCAACACTTTCTGATTGATGGTCCATTGGTTCAGACCACGGTTTGCCCACTCTGCCAGCATCAAGTTCATCGAGCGAGTGGCGGTTTTGAGGTCATATCCCGTGCGTAATTCTAAGCCGCAACGCTCAAACGCCTCTTCGACGTAATCTGCTACATCGAGCTCAAAATCTTTACTCCCGCTCACCGTCATCGTCTGTCTCCGCGTACAGGTTATCGAACACCTGGTTGACATCAAGAGTGTAGTCTAAATCGCTTTTGCTGTAATGGATATGCTGGCTTGGGCGGAAGTCTGGCGCGCCTTCCCCGGTTTCAAACCAAGCGGGATGCGTGACGCGCACGCGGTTGTTGGGTAGTGCAACGATGTTGCCAGTCCATGGCCCTGCATCTAGCAGCTCCAGAACGTGGCTTTGCTTGTGTTGGGCTGGGTCGTCCGCGATTTCGTTGTTAGTGTAATCGACGGTGAAAAGATATTTGGCAGGATACATTTCACCATCGATTTTGGCCAGCCATGGACAAGGCGTGCAACGATCTAGCACATAGACGGAATGATCTCGCGACGAGCAATCCCACGGTTGTGCCGCCCACACAGGCATAGGCTCGGGCCACTCCTCAAGCGGTGTATCGCCAACCAGGGCAGTGATTGGCATACGAGCCCACATCGCGCCGCCATGCACGTTTGGCTCATTTTCATCGTCATAGGTCTCTGCACCCGTGAAAATGACTTGAAAGCTCAAACATCGCGTCGGCATGGTGGTCACGGCAATGGCCATCGCATGGATGAACTCGCCGTGATATTTAGCGTGATTGTGTGTGTACTCTCTACGAACCCAACATTTGAAATAGGGTATGTTGCTTTGTAGATACGCCACTCTTATCGGCCATACAATCCGCTATTTTTGTTGGAGGGCTTTCTCATTCCACCTGCGGCGCCGCCTTTGGCATAGCTTTTTGTGGCCATCTTGCCACCTTTCGCCATACCTTTTGCTTTCATTTTGCCACCAGCCATCATTCCCTTTGCTTTCATCGTGCCGCCTTTGGCTCGACGAAACGGTACTGGCATGTCGCCTTTTTTCATCCTAGTCAGCATCGCTCTGGTGCCTCTGCTGCTCAGTTGCGGGCCTTTGCCTCCCGAGACTTTGCCCGCACCCGCAGCGCGAGTACCTGGCTTTGCGTTTCTTCTAGGTTTAGGCGCCGCTGGTGCGGGGGTAGGTTTGGCGGGTGCGGGCTTCATACCTTTGGTCAATTTTTTTAAGCTTTTCATCACGCCGCCGACAGCTTTACCTTTGACCATCATCTTGCCGCCAGCCTTCATGCCTTTTGCTTTCATGCCTTTTTTCTTGTGTCCTGCCATTTTCACTTACTCCTATTTTGAGATCGTTTTTTCCGCCCTGCACAGTGGGCTTTCTGTGAAAACCCCCGTGGATTGGAACAGTTAATTTTGCGCTTTCGCGCAGCACTCCATTTTTTACCCACGCGGCACCCTCGTCATTTTTTGCTTGCTGGGCAAAATAGCGCCACAACCGCGCGCCTGTATCATCGTAACAGCACCGCCATCGCGTGCGTAAGTAGGGACGTTTGTAGGCCTACCACCCACACCTTGAGGCTTCGCTCGTTTTCTTCTGACCGCACTTTTTCTTTCGGCAGCAGTCATCTGTCGGGCTTCAGAGCGAGGCACACATTTTGGATACTTGCGCTTGGAGCCTTTGGCTTTTGCTCGGCCGCACGCCTGAAACTTCCCGTCTTTTTTGGGCGCGCCGATGTCAACCCAATCGCCACCTTTGCCCTTACCGAACCACTTTTTTAAACCGCCTTGAGGTTTAGCCACGGGGTACTCTCGTCATTTTCTGTTTACCAGGCATAATTGCACCACAACCGCGACTCTGCACCATCACGGTGCCCCCATTTCGCATCCCTTTGGCTTGTTTCGCCATGCTCTTGGCAATAGCCGTGCCGCGTTTTTTTTCATATTTACTGAGTTTGCCATCTTTATCGAGATCGCTTTTCACCGGGTCAAGTGTTACCTCGCCGCCGCTGGCGCCCTTATATTTTCCGCCCATTCGCTTGTACTCAGAAACTAAATACCCGGAGGCGTAAGCACTGGGAAAAACATCAAATTTGCGCTTCGCTTTTGCTTTTGCCTTCCGATAAAGGGCGGGGTTCGCTACGTTTTTTGGTACTTCACTGGCCATAATTATCTCCTGAATGCTACGTTGCGATCGAGTTGACTGGGTCCATTGATCACTTCGGGTAATCTAGGCGCTTCGAGCAACCTGTCATCGGGGACAGGCATAATTCCAACATTACCACTTGGAGGCGGTGGCGGAGCTGCTCTTGGTGTTTTTTCATTTGCAGGTTTACCAAACGCTAACTCAAAATCTATAGGATTTGTTCGAGTATCTAACAAAGTAATGATGCTNCCATCGGGCCGTCTTCCTANNGCNGGATTGNTCCCTCGATTGCCTTCGTATTCAGGCGTGCCTAAATCCCCCGGTTTTGATCCTCCCGCGTCAAATGTCATAGTTAGCGGAACGGCCGTCTCAACTTCAGTCCCGACCCCCTCATCAAAAAGGCCTAGCGCATCAGCTCTACCATCTGACATATTCAAACTTGCTGGAGCGTTGAAGCCGAAAGAGTCTGGCGTTTCGCCAAATGATGGGCCTTGGTAATCCATCAAATTACCTTCGCCTGAACCCACACCAGGCGTTGCCACGGATGCGCCTGGAAGGCTTGCGGCGGGCGTCGTTGTAGCTGGCGTCGCCTCTGGCAAGCTTGCCAATATTTCATCCTTGATTTGCTGACGTANAGCGTCTGTGTCCACCTCAGCCGGGACCGCCTGTTGAAGGTCCGCTATTTGTTTTTGCAGGGGGCTGACGGCGGCCGAAATCGCTTGCTGTCGTTGTTGTTCAATAGGACTGATTGCCGCCGCTAAATCTTCTTGCGTGAGGCCCGCATCTTGAAGCGCCGCGATGCGCGAAGAGAGCTCTGCGCGCTCACTGGTAGCGGCATCCATGGCTTGCTGGAACTGTGCTGCTTGAGTGCTGACTGATGCGAGCTCAGATTGAATTGTTTCAATAGGCAAAGACGCCAGATTGTCAGCAACACCGCCAATACGATTCTCTAAGCCCTCTATCAATTTTGCAGTATCTGCGCGAATACTTTCCGACGCGGCCGCTTGACCAGATTCGACATCGTCGTATAAGCTTTCAAGCTGTTGGTTCAGGCCGTCAATCTCAGTCTGTGTAGAGTCTGCGGATGCTTTTTGGGACTCTGTCAGTTGTTCGTAATTTTGATCAATGGCTGAGTTGATGTTCGCTAAGTCATCAGATAGAGAAAAAAGGCGATCTTGCAAATTACTGACAGAAAGCTCTTGTGCTTCACGAACGATTTTATCGCCTTCCTCAATCTGACGCGCTAAAGCCGCACGCTCATCAAGGCCAGCCTGTCGCAAATCTAGCGTCTCAGCGTCAATCCCCCGTCGCAACTCATCAATACGACCTTCGAGGGCTTTGGTGACGTCAGACCGCTCTGCGCGTGCGGCGTCTTCAGAGCTCGCCAGCTCTTCACGTAACAAATCACGCAAATTATCAATTTCGTTTTGACGATCTGCGGTGTCCAAGGCGCGCTGCTCTGCAATAAGATCGCTGAATCGGTCTGCTTGAGTTTCTGTCGGCATCGGAGCATCAAGGCGTCGTAACGACGGTAAATTGACAGCCTCCCGTGGTCCACGGTCAAACACAGGACGCTGCATGAGGTAATCTTCCAACGCTGAATACGACGTTGTGGGATTGGAATACTCTGCTATCGCCCGAGCTAAATCGCTGTCTTCATCCATTCATCTCACCAATTTTTGCAAGACCAATAGCTTGCAGCAAAGACGTCTTTCTTCTTCTCCACCGCATCGCAATTATGGCGAGCNCGAAAGTTTTTNCGCCTTTCNGGGCTTGCCTTTTTGATTTTCATGTTGGGGTCGCCGTATCGCACAATCTTGACTTGATCGCCTTTTTTGGCGAGCACGGCAAACTTTTTGTTTTTTCCAGGGGTTCTTTTTTGCTTGTTATAACCTGGGAAGGACTCGCCGCGATAGACAAGCCTCCCAGATTTTGTGCGTTTGACGTCAGACGTATCAGCCATACGATTTGATCAACTCGAGGACGATCATGTAAGTATCCCCGCTTGAGTGGCCTACCGTCGTAAAATCAAGATCGCCCGTGATGCCAGACCCAGCGTTATTAGGAATACCACTGAAATCACTGTAGTCATGATAACCGTTGCTATCCTCACTCAGCCCGATGGCGAGCACGTTGCTTGTTGCGTCGAACTCGATCTTTACTGACATGCCCGTACACTGCCACCAAATCTTATTTATGGTGACTCGGTTGCACGACAACCCAGCCGAGTTTGACGTCAACGCGGATACATCGACTTTTTTGACCGCCGATTCACCCGTGCCATCACTAGCATTAGTAAACTTCAGAACGGCTTTGCGTTCACCATCCTGAATAGTTTGGCTCGTAACTGCATCAGCCATGTGTCACCTCCGTTAGAGTTCAGTGGTGGCTGTTCGCTCTTTCATCGCGCTGATGTAGTCAACAGTCAAAACTTTTGCGGCCGCAGCGCCATTTTGAATGCCAAAGCTGACAGTTAGCTCCTCATCGTCGGGAGCGTTGGTGCTCACTACGGTGCCGACTTCAGCGTTGTTTTGGTACACATGGAAGAGCTGATCTTTCGGGTCGAACATAAAGCCGACTGTCATAAAAGTGTCATCAGCCATCGCCGTTGGTAGATCTAACGTGCTCTGCGTTCCGTCTTTCTCAACAATGAATTGAAGCGTGGTTGNGCCATCGGTCAGCAAAAAGAAAATGCCATCTGTCACATCAAGTGGCGACGTATCAGTGAGCTGGAGTCCCATGACAACGTCAGAGGCATCCGCATCGCTCGTCTTCATACGCGCTGAGAACGCAAGTTGCTTGGTTGACTCAAATTTAAAGCCTTCCTTTACAAGCTGGAGAAAGTCGTTGTCGTTGTCAGCGTCGTCATTTGTAATGACGAGCAGACCGCCGTCTCCGTCACCCAAAGCCTCTGAGGCATTGCCTGAGCCACCTTCGGTAGTGGTGATCGTCCAATCTGATGCCAGGTAGGTATCGAAGTCGTTGAAGTAAGTGTGATATTTCTGAGGCGCTGGCATTTTGAGTTTGCCAGAAGTGCCTGACGCAGTGACGTTAGTTACGCCTGAAGTAAAATGAGTAGTCATGAAAGTTCTCCTGTGAAAACCAGTGATCAGCCCATCTGATCACCATCTGACCTTGTCAGTGTATGTGAACCTGTAAAACAAAAAAAGGGGGCTGATGCCCCCCATTTGTCTTTGCGATTTTACGCCCCTTGCGAGCCGTAAATGCCACGCCAGTCGGAGAAGCCGAACGAGTACCTCTCGCGCGCCTTATAGCGTATGTTGCCTGTGGTAAAGTCAGGCTCCATGCTGGTCTCCATCGGAGTACGCTGGAACATCTTCAAACCTTCACCCGCATCAGTGACGCTGGTCAAGATAAAGAAGGCATCGGGATCAGCCAAATAGTGGTTTACCGTATACCCACCTGGCAACACGCCCGTGTTACGGATTGCGTTAATATCGTTGTCAGCCGTTCCTGAACGCAATGTTGAGTTCAAAATGCGGTCGGCAACGAATACCAGTTGAGGCGGTACAACCAATTTGGTTGCTTGAACCGAAATGGTCAGACCCTTGTCGTCAGTAAACGTGCTGATATCAATCAGCGCATCTTCCAACGAGGTCTCATTTAGGTCGGCCATCGAGGTCGCACGGTTTGCGGCAGTGCCACCACCCGCAAGCGGGTGAGCCGTGTTGATCAACGATACGCCATCACCACCCGTGAAGCTGGATGAGAACGCATTGTTCAAAACGTCCGCACCTTTGACTTCCTTGGTGTTCGCCATAGATCGGGCCAAAGCCTTCACATATCGCTTACCGAGCGAGTCATACAAATTATCTTCTACCGCTTCATCCGTCCATAAGTCATTGATCAAAATGACTTTTTTGTTCAGATCGATTCGCTACTTTCGATCCCGCTTCCCTTTTTGGGTCGCCGCTGCATGTCACCATGCAGATCAGACTATATCTTCAACCGTTCTGGTTGGATGGCGCTTCCACTCGCTTGAGTGTACTCCCTTGCGGGATAGTCGTTGCACCTTCCTCTTTCGAGGCTTGGCTCAGGATTGTCTCTTTNGAGATGTTCCCTGAATTCACCATCTTATGTCCTGCGTATTCCTACGCAGCGCACCCACGGATATCTTCAAGTGCGAATGCTAACGCAACAGTATCGTGCGTATAGCGGGCGGTAAATGATTCACTTGCATTGTCAAAGGCAACGCCTTGACCTTCAGTTTTGGTTGGCGCACCACCGAACCCGGTGATAAGCACCTCTTCCTCAAAAGCGCGCTGAGAATCTTCGATTGCAAAAATTTCTTCGTATTCGCGGTCATAGCTATCGTAAGACATGCCGAATAACGAGTTCAATCCTGGTTCGAGTTCCTTAGCGAGCTGTGCTCTTGAAATAGCCATTGTTCAGCTCCTTATGCTAGGCCAGCGCCTTTGACGCCGTAGATTGAGTTTTGAATGACCACAAGCACGTTAGTGTTCGCCGATGCAACGTCGTCGTTGTTCGGATCTTGTGAAATGTCAATCGCCTTAATTGGGAGGTTGGTGTTTGTCGCTCCCGTTGTCACATCCAACTCAGCACCTGAAATGCCAGTGAGTGTGCTGCCCGAGCTGGTGTACACGATATCGAAGTTGCCGAACAAATCAGCGACTGGGAACGTGTCGTCCGCTTGGACCTCAAAAACGACATTCGGATCATCGATAATGAATGCGATGATGTCGGATGCGTTTGTGCTTGCTGGATAGAAGTTGCTGAACACCTGTTCCCCACTTGTAGGATCGGTGAACTGACAACCGTTGAAAACACCTACAATGGGGACTGTCCCGCCGTCCGCATGAACTTCGACCGTGCCACCTGTCACTTGAGCGACCATGTCGCCTTGGAAGATGGATGTGCCGTAGTTTGCCGCGATACGATATCGACTTGTTCCGCCAGAGTAAGGTGCGCCGCCAATCATTCTGACGGGCTTCATGCCAAATGCAGCGTCTTTATTCGCCATTTGAAATTACCTCGCTATCTGCGTCCAAAAGTGACGTTGCTATCTCGCTGAGGATCGTATTTGACGTAACGGCTGTCGCCCCGCGTTTCGTTGAACATGGTGTTGTCCAAGGCATCCGTGGCTTGTTGAGATTTGTCCGCGTAGTACGCACGCCGCTCTTCAACCGTTTCGTTAGGGATCTTTGCAAGAAGCAACCCTTCGTTGTAAACCACGCCTTCATGCCGTCCATTGTCGAGGGTAGGCAAAGATCGCCATTCAGGTGGCAGTTCAGTGCCGCGCACTAACTCCCAGCCCTCACGCAAACGTCGTGACACGTTTGCACGGTCTTCTTGNCCTAGCATCGACTCNCGAATCCATCGGTAGGTNTAACCTTCCGGGGGTGTTGGTGTTTCNAGTGAACGAACAGGTTTCCANGGTTTACGTCGCGTCTGATTATCGTGTGACTGCGAATCACGGGATGAACGTGCGCTTGCTTTTGTTTCTGCCATTTTAACTTGCCTCTCTTTGTGCGATTTTTTGCTTCTCTTTGGCNACTCGCTGCAACCATGCCTCTTCTGACATATTGTGCGGCTTNANGCCTCTGAGACGCTCGAGCTCTGACTTCGAAAAGCTTACGCCATTCTTTTTGCCTTGTGTTTTTGACCGACCTCCAGCGGAGGCTGATGCAACTCTTTGCACAGCGGGTTGCGCTTCACTTCTAACGGTCTGACTTCTATTTTCAGAAGTTCTGGTGTGAGGATAAACCGTGCCTACGCGGCTGTCCAACTCCTCATANTATTCNTCNGAGCCAACATCGTAGCCTTCGTTGGCGAGGTTGTAATGAACGTAGTACGCATATTGCGTTGCTTTCATATCCTCTTCGTTATCTTTATTTGCATACCAAGGGTTGCGCTCATGCCAAGCCAAAGCGTCCTCAGTCGGCTGGATCTCTTGTTCTACGGGCTGTTCTGGTTGTTGATAGACGGGCTGTTCTTGGCCCTGGGATATATATTCTTGNTCCTGAGCAGCNGCTTGTTGTCTTGCTTTCGCAACCCGCAGTTTTTCTTTTTGGATGGAGATGTCACTTTGTAATTTTGACGCTTTAGTAATGAGTTCCGCGTCTCCGCTCTCAACAGCTTTGCGATAGACATCATCAATTTGCGCTTCTTTACTTGTGATGGCTTCCTCTTCTTTTGCCAACACTTGGTTTGACTGCTGTTGTGAGAACGTGCGGTATTGTTGCAACTCCGCCTCTTTTTGCAGTGCGATCTGTTCAAGCTGTTGAGCGCGTTGTTCTGCTTCTCGCGCTTTAGCGTTGAGTTTATTGATCCGCTTTGAGACCGACTTTGTGTACGTTTCGAGCTCATCATCACCGCCTGAGGACGACGGCGACTCAACGGGATCTTCAGTGACCTGAATTTCTAACTGCTCTTCAATAACCTCTTGTTGCTCTGCTGCTTGATTCTCAATCATTTGAAACTCACTATGTCTGCGGGGTGTAAGATTGTGCCGATGACCTCGTCATCATTAATAATACGAACCTCTTCGCCGTCCTCCAATTTGAAGCGCGCGCCAGCATAACGCCCGATCAACACCCACTGGTTTTCAGACACCCAGGGTGTGTCCCCAAACTTTTCAGTGTCGCCGTAACACAGCGGCCCCATCTTTAAAACAAGAGCGACGACGGTGGCAAGCGCCTCCCGGTCCACGGTTTCTTTGAGTAGATGGATACCACCCTCAGTGGTTGCTTTGCCTTTCCAAGGCATAACGAGCATCCGCCAGCCTGTGGGTTGCGGTAACCGCTCAAGCGCACTTTTGTCCAGCAAATCAGGGTTAAGTACCATCTCGGTGGCGGGAACGTAAGCGGAGGCAATGGTCGATTCTGTCACTTTAGATATCCTTGTAATACTCACGGATCGTGTCTTCAACCAAGTTTATAATAACCAGTTCTCCCTGCAAAGATTTATAGTGCTCTATATCTTTGAGCATACCGTCCATCAACACTTCGCGTATCAGCTCTCGACGCTCGGATAAAATGCGTTTGAGGCGGGAGCCTAAATCAATATCGTCCACTAATCGCGCTCATGAAAGTCGTAACCGCGCGTTGCTGCACCATAGCCGCGCGCTTTGATCACACGATAAGGTCCGCCAACCGTGCGCCGCACCGGGTCAGGCATGGTGGGCGTGGTCTTCATTTTTTTTGTAGGCGTTTCTACTTTTTCAATCCGAGTCATGTCTTTCATGGTTCATCCCTTTTTCCGTGGTGATTTTTTCGGTGTAGCTTTTTTTGCCGTAGCTTTTTTTGCCGTAGCTTTTTTCGCAGGGGCTTTTTTCGCTGGAGCTTTTTTTGGTGGCGGCTCTGGGGCAACCTCAGGCTCTACAGCGGGTGGGGCTGCGACTTCTACTGCAACCTCGGGCGGTGCAGATACAATAGGTGGTGGTGGTTCATGGCCGTGTATTTTTGCCATCTTTGTAGCGATACGATGCTCACTCATCATTTTTCTGTGTGCCGCGTCAGCCAGCGATTGTTCGACAATCTTCGCCTCAATCTCGCGAACCAACCGCTTCTCTTCTTTGAGCAAAGCTACTTTTTCACGCACCGTCGAATTGGATGCAATAAATTTTCCTGCCATGCCTACCTCCCTCGGTTCTGCATATCAAGCAGTTTAAGCTCTGCTTGTTGTTCCAGACGTCGTAANGCAACGTCTAATTTATCATCTGCGACCTCTTTCTGAGTGTCGATTCGCTGTTTCGATATTTCGCTTTCCAGCAATTTTTCTCTGGCCCGAGCCGCTTGTTTTGCTTCGAATTGCTCGTTGTCTACATCGATAGCTTTTTCGCGCAACTCTAGCTCTTGCTGTCGTATTTGCACTAATGGATCTGTCTCATCACCCTGGCCAATCGACTCAAGCAGCTCCTGTGTCAACTGTGCCAAGATCGGTGCTGAGAATTGCTCTATCTGCATTTGAATCTGACCCATTTGCATCTGCATTTGATCGGGTGGGATTTGACCCGCTTGACCAGCTTGTTGTAACTGTTGCATTTGCTGACCCAGCTCTGGTGGTATTTGAGCTTGCGCCATTTGACCTGCCATGAACTGCAAGTGTTGCATCATGTGACCAATGATCATGCCTTGCAACGCTGGGTTTTGTTTAACGACATCTGTCAAAAACAGAGAGCGGTGAGCGTCGATATGAGCTTGATGGTTTTGTTGCTCGAAGGCCTGAGCGGGCTGGCCCATCAAAAAGCCGTTGTTCTCGATCCCTGCATCTATCGGTTGAGGCATNGGTGGNGGGGGTGGTGGCTGAATCAANCTATCCACGTCGTCCACACCTAACGCCGAATACATACGCCGATACGCTTCGTACATGCCCTGAGGACCGTGTATTTCAGGGTTTGATTGCACCATTTGCAGTAACTCTTGCGCCATCGTGATGCGTTGAGACTGGCTGAAAATGTTGGGGTCTGANACAGGAATGACGTCTACNCGACCATCGAAATCTTGCGCCATAATTTCTTGTGGGCCGTTGCGCGCAACAAACGGGTATGTCTGTGGTAAATACTCTGCAAAAACTTTTGCGAGGAGCTGNAACTCAAGCTTCTGACTNTANTGCAGNCGCTTGTGGATGGCTGACATNACNTTGGTNCCACGCTCNAGCAAAGCAACNGTNGTNCCNACNGGCATGGCTTGATTCATGTCNCCNACGTTCATATCAGCGATGCTGGCAAACCGTTTGCCTGACTCGACCAAAAGCCCGAGCAGACTCATCAATACGTTGCTGGGTTCTTTGATTGGCAGTGGTATCAAGTTTTCTCGCAGTGAGGCGCCCGTCGTGTCAATGTCACGGAACTCACCAGGTTGTAGCGGGTTGTCCTCGTCACGGATACGCATACCGCGGGCTTTGAAACCCGCGGGCAAGTTCGCAAGCGTGCCCGCATCAATAAGTTGTCGGAGTATCGAAGTCGCTGATTTGCTAATACCGCCNATCATGTGGCTNAGGCCAAGCCCGTAAAAGCCNAGCCCCGGCAGAAACTTGTACTGCACAAAATAGTTGATCTTCATTTTGCGCGGGTCTTGCTCGAGATAGTTGCGTCGTATCGACAGCACTTTTTGTGACTGCTCATCGATGGTTACGATGTAAGGTAGCTTGAGACCTGTTGGCTCACCGTCTGCCCCTAAATCTTCGAAGCCGGGAATGTCCAAAATAGTGTGTGTCTCGAAGACAACATAATCTCTGTTTTCTTGATACGAGGGCTCCATGCCCTCNATCTCNTCNATCTCTTCTTCGACCTCACTTCGCATGTAATTGACAGNGCCACCTTTGAGGTCTACGTCGGCGTAGAAGCCGTTGAGCTGTTGCTTCTTGATTTCGTTACGGCTCATGTTCAAGACATGTGTGACGCGCTCTGCCGTAAATAGGTCAGCGGCTTCGTAAGGCACAATCAAGTCTTGCGGCTCAATAAATTTGCTCGCCGCTTTGTTCATGCTGGTGTCGTAATACACTTTTTTGAATGCAGATCCTGCAAGCGGCAGGTAAAACAAGAGCATATCGAGTTCCGGGTCGTACTCCTGCATTACGTTCATAATATAGTAGTTCATGAAGTCTTGGACACGGCCCGCTTGCATTTCGACTTCGGGGGTGCGGACGCCCACCACCTCTGTTTTCACTGGGCCTTTCGCGGGCAAAAGTTCTTTGTATGCTTGAGCCTGAAACTGCGTGACTGACTCCGCCAAGATGGGGTGAATAACCCCCGTCGATCCTTCAAAGGGTTGGCTGCGAGAATCATCGAACTTCATGCCCAGATATTTAAGGCCATCCGTATAGGTTTTTTCCCACTCGCTGCGACTTTCCTTATCTGACTTGATCGAGGACAGTACGTCATCGGCAAGCTTTGACAAGTCCGATGGTGAGATAAATTCAACGAGGTTGGCGTTGAAATCTGTGGCAATGGGCTCGTCAACGGCGTCTATCTCATCATCGATGAGTATGCTTTCTTCTGAGATCAGTATTTCTGCGGCGTTGCGTATTTCATCGGCCCGGGTCATTTCGGGCTCAATTTCCATCGCGCTACCCATTGGCATCACATCGGGGTCTGTCTCAGTGCCTAAACCTTTTTTTTCAATCGCCATTAGTAGTACACCTGTCTATTTGCGCGGAGCAGTTGGACCTCTTCTGGGTAATCGTCCTGCAAAGCCAAAAACCCACCTTGGCGAAACCGCATCAAAGCCATAGTAGCACTATCGCAGTAATCGTCATTATCCCCAAAGGGAAAGCTTGCCATCTCTTCGATCACCTCATCAGCAAAACTTTCATCAGGCGCCCAGACCATGCCGCTCTCGAAAATCGGAGCAACAGAGTTCATTCTGGCGATCTTATCTTGCCC
>FUFK010038858.1_pt1 | contig 22971 bp, 32 predicted proteins | sample 1021851 | NCBI WGS metagenome assembly FUFK01 (sample SAMEA51879418, study PRJEB19060) | metagenome
ACCAGACGTCTTGACCCAAACTGGCGATCATATGTCAGTAAGCCCATACTTCCTAGAGGAAGTTATGGGTTATCCAATCGGGTGGACAGAACTAAAGCCCTAGGCAATAGTATTGTTCCAGCTGTGGCTGCAATCCCACTTCAACGTGTCCATGATCTTTATTACAAATGAAACCAATTAGACAATCTATTCTTAAATTACGAAAGCTGAAGGAAATAAGACGTAAAAATTTAGAAAAGAATTTTTTAGAAATACAAATGAAAGGACAGGATCATTACATATTTATGAACGAAAGAGGTAAAGCTCAAGTAGTTTCTAAAGGAAAGTGGGTTACGGAACATATAAGAACAGCGGTTCTTAAATTTAATTATGAAGTTGATAAAATTGATAAATTATTAATTCGTGATTTTACTGATGAAGAGATTAACGAATACGAAAAAACTTCTTTATCGGATTAATAGGTTTTCTTTTCTCTTTTCTCATTTCTCTTATAACTCGATCAGATTCCATTTCTATAAGTCTATTTAACAACGAAGCCATAAAAACATCTTGATCAAATTTCTTTCTAAGCAGATGTGTACAATATCTTTTCACATTATCTAAATCATTTGCTTTCATAATTTCTCTACATTGCATTTCAATTTCCAATTCCATTTCTGGAGGTGCTGGTTCTATATTTATGTTGAGAAAGTTAGTAATTTTCATTAAAGATTAGTAGTAGATCCCGGAAACATTCTTGCTTCAATAAAACTTACAGCCTGATCGTCTAATGTATTGTCTGTTTGTTTGGCTAATGCTTTTAACAGATCCACAATTAATCTCTTCATTGCTTTGGATTTTATAAAGACTAGAAGTATGGGTTTAAAAATTTTTACCATCGTAAATTATGTGTTACTTTTCAAACATAGCTAAAATGCTAGTATTAGACAAGAGTTACAACTTTTATGGAAGAACAGGAAGAAAAAGAAGGTAATCGTGTCGAAACGATTGTTAAGATTGCTGTTCTTGTTTGGTCTGCTGGAATGTTGACAGCAAGCTATTATGAACCACCAAGCGGAAAGAAGATTGTAGACTTCGATCCAACTTTTATCGCTTCGATTTTCAGTGGATCGCTTGCTTCTTTTGGCCTACAGGTAGGTAAGAAAAAGAACGGTAATGGCAACGCACCTAAAATAGTGGATAATAAAAATAATAAGACAGGTATTAAATGAAAAAATTAATTTTATTAGGTTTATTAATTAGTTCTCCTGTATATGCTGATATAAAACACAGCATAACCTCAAGTGTAAAGCTGGAAGCGGTTGCAGCAGGTACATCTGCTGATAAAATTGGTAGCTCATACAGTATCTCAGGAAACAATATCACAACAGTGGATTCAAATTCAGCAGCTACAGTTGGTGGGTTCGGTGATGTTACAACAGGCGTACCAGCAATAACATTTCCTACTGCTTCACAGGCAACATCGGGATCTGCATTTTCTTTCAGTCAAAGTTATACAGAAGGAGATGCCACACCAAATGCTGTACCTTCTGTTGGTACTGTACCTAACTTCAGTGATATTACCTCTACAGATGCAGCAAGTGTTGGTACTGCTGATATTGGTCTATCAAATCACTCCATAACTCTTACACCTGGAACGGGAACGGGAGTTACTCTCACTGGACAATTTGTTACTGATCTTACTATCGAATAGATGTGGAGGTATATTCCATTTGTTTTTCTTATATCTAGCCCTGTCTACGCTGTGCCTGTGGTTCCTAACTTCACTCAGGGTAGCTCCACAAGCCGAACAGAAACTACCACAAATATTACAGAGACTATACGAACAACAAACTTTAATTCTGGGTACACATATTCAGTTACAGGATCAGGTGTTGAACATGATGGAACGACTATATCTGCTCCAAACACAACTGTTAATGAAACTATAAACGGAACAACTTATACATGGACAGGTTTAGATTTAGGAGAAAAACCAAACTGGACACAGACAAACCAAGGAAATGCTTTTCAATTTACAGAAGTCTATACACCACCTGGGCTGGATTCTATAACAGACGTAACACGCACAATACAATCAGAAAGCGTAACAGATACAACTACAGTATTCTCTCAATAGCAACATTATTAATTGGGAGTCCAGTGTTTGCTAATACCTCAAACACTGCTGCTCCCTCTGCTTCTGCCAGTGGATCTGTCTCTAATTTTGCAACGCAGGTTTTACAGGGAAATACTATAGAAAATCATTACGGTAATGGTATTAGATGCCAAGGACCACAAATGTCTGTATCACCATTTGTCACTACAAATTTAAATATAAAAAGACCAATGGATTACACATATATGACTCCTTTCTATAATCCAGCAGTGGACGATGACGGTAATTTAACAAACCCAGGTGAAATCTTATTTGAACAGGAAAACTATAGTGGTAATAAGGATTCTTTAGGATTAAATCTTGGTGTGGCTTTAACCTTTACTTTCCCATTGGATCAAAGATTTCAAGATGCTTGCTTGCAATCTGCCACGACCCAAGAACAAATACAAAGACAGATATTATCTAAGGAACGGCTTAACTACGAATTAGCAAGGCTTAAAAATTGCGGAGAGTTGAAAATTGCAGGAATAGAATATGCAAGTACAAGTATTTATCATAAATTATGTGAGGATGTAATAGTTAAGGAAAGAAAAAATCAAGTATTACCGCACATTCATAAATTAGAGCAGTAGACAAGCACGGATTGGAACTTGTCTACCTAGACGCCCTATCCATTGCCGTGGCGAATAGGGTTCTTTTATTTTACTTTATCTTTCTTAGGTTTGGTAAGACGTTTTATAACTTGCTTGACTAAGGGCTTTACAGCATTAAGAAGTAAAGGAGTAGTCGCAGCCACACTAGCGATAAGAGCAGTAGAAATAACAGTAGGTAAATTTGGTATATATTGATCTTTGAACGGAACGTCCTCATAGAGAGTAATACATTCAATACCGTCTTCCCCTCTAACATAGCCTTTTACACGTTCCAGACGCTTTTCATTAACAAAACTTCCTACTCTTAAATCTTTTTTACCTGGGCAGGGTGGTATTACAATTTCCTCTTCCTTCTTCTTCTGCGGTAATTTAGGCTGTTCAGTCTGTATATCCTGCTGTTGTTCTTGTGACGGCTGGTTAGGTGTTGTATATATAAATTCACTAGGGTTATATTCCAACGGTTCATAACTTGGTATATCAAACGTTCCACAGGCTTGATATGTACCTAGCCCATCTTCATTTATAAGCTCTGTAAGGTTATTTCTATGAGCATCAACACAACCAGGAATATCTACAATCGGTTTATAAATTAAATCTAATGTAGGTATTTCAGCTTCCCATATCCTTATTTCTGGTACGATAATTTCTTTTATCTCAATTTTTTTAATAGTCAAAGTGGCAATACAGGTCCACTAAACTTTGGTAACTTTTTTTCTATCTGTGATGGCATTATTTTATTTACATTCTTCATTACCTTTTCCATCATCATCTTTTCAAAATGTGGACTTGTAATGTAACGATAACCTGCATATCCAGCACCAATAGTGGATAAGCTGATTACAAAAGATATTATGGATAAGACTGATGAGATTTTATTTAACATGAAGAAGATACTGTTAGATCTTATTGTTATTATAACTTTCTGTACAATTACTGCATCCAGCCCTTTTTATATATTACTTTCTATTATTCTGCGACAGCCCAAGGTGTACCTTCGGCAGTAGTTGGTGCGTTTAGTTCTGCAATAGCATCATCTATTTTCTTTTCAATATCAGCAACAGTACCACCACCCATCTCAGCACTATCAGCATCTATTTTTGCCTTTACCCAACCTATGATCGTATCTTGATCGAGAGTGTCATAAGCAATTAGAGTGCTTGGTTTTGGCAGTGATACCATTCCTGTTTCTCTCCACTTCTCTTCTGTTCCATCCATACCTTTTACACGATAGATAACCTCGTAAATATATTTATCAGCCGTTTCAAAACGACATTTATTTACCTCCCAAACTTTAGTAATTGCCATTAAATTAATAAACTTTCTTTAATCGTATCAGCTATTTTAATCTTTGTCTTTATGTAAAGCCGTATCTATATTTTAAAGCGTTAAAGTTATGTAATATTTGTGCATCAGTTAATGTGGCTGCACTATCACTTCCACTTGAATAATAATGAAAAGCACCTATTTTACCAGCAAATAAATTTTTTGGGCCAGTAGTACCAGAAAATGATCCTGCCTCAGAACCAGTACCAAGAAAACCAAATCTAGGTGCTTCTGCATCAATACCACCACCTATCGCACCAAAACTACCTGTATAAGTATCTATATTCACACCATCTACATAAAATTTTATTTGCGTTGTAGTAAATGTAACCGCAACATAATGCCAGCTATCATCTCTTAAATCACTACCACTACTACCAGCCCTATCAGAAATTGCTTCACTAGTTCCATTCGCTGCTGTACCTGCAAAACCAAATGTAACTTTTCCTGCACCAGAACTACCCAAAGCATCCATGCCAATTCCAAACCGCCAATAAGAACTACGGTCAACTGATGCAATAATTCTTGCGTCATGCTCTCCTCTGCTTAAAGTACCACTATTTGATTTACACCATGCAGCTAATGTTAGGTTTGTTATGCTATCTGCTGAACCAGAAGCCCCAGAGTTATAATTCATAGAAATATTATCATCATTAGCAACACTGCCATTTACACTTTGAAATTCAAATGCTTTTTCTGTTGTATCAAAAGTTATACGACCAGAAGTTGCATTTGGATCTACTTGAGCATGATGACCATTACCAGACAAATCAAGCCAATCATATGCCACACCTCCAATAGTAGTCTGCGTACCAGAATAACTGTTGGTGTTGTAGCCGTCATAATGAATAGTTAAATTGTCTTTTATAATTCCGCTATCTTTCCAATCTGTACCCATTCTTGCGTTTATTTCATTACCTTCTTTCCAAGTACCATTAACATTTACAAAATAGTTTGTAGCGTCTTTCCAAGTACCACCTACCTTAACAAAAACTCCTGACATGGTTAGCTAGGTACAACGATCCAGATGTCTCCATCTGCACCACCAGAAGGCTGTGATGTAGATGTTGTAATTTTTCTTAAATCATTAGAAGTAGAAGCATTACTTGTTGTAGCTGAGATTGTAGATGTAGAACTTATACTTCCACTAACATCCAAGGCATGAGTAGCACCTGAAGTTGTTGTATCATCTATTCCGTAACCAAGACGCATTGAATGAGCAACGGTCATTTTGCCATCTACTGTTAAACTCATTGCACCTTGAGCATTTGTTGAGCCATGTCTTATAAATACCCATCCACGATTATTTGTTTCTGATCCTTCATACATTTGAAAGGTCATTGCAAAACTATTTAACGAGCCATAACTATATCCAGAACCCATTCCCACTCCATAGCCATCAGAACTATTCCAGACAGCATATTTTACTCTGTCATCATTGTTCTTCATTATTATTTCTGAGGTAGCAGAGGAAGAACTACTAAAGTCAATATGCCCACTTAAAATATTTACATTATTTGCAGCAGTTATATTTACACCGTTAGCTGGATGAACTTGAATATTGTTTACAAAGGAATTATTACCACCAACTATTGATACAGCATGACCAGATGAAGCACTTATAAATGTACCTTCATCTTTACTTATCATCATATATTCACCACCTGATTGGTTTTTATGAAATATCCCACCAAAATCAGCATTAGTATGTTCACCTATTCTGATGTCATCAAACGTGCCATCTCCTGTTGCTACTACAGCACCAGTTGCAGTAATCCGCATCCTTTCATCGCCAGTGGTGACGTTAGCAGCACTCGTAGTTCTACCTGTAGATCCAGTATAAAATACTAAATCAGTTGGCATATCTGTTGCAGAATCAAAATCATCACTAGCAACACCAGATATTGATGCAGTATATAAAATATTTGATAATGTACCATCTGTATGATTACCACCAAAAGCAACAGCACCTAATACATTACCACTAACAACTTTGACAGTTGATCTATATCTTGCTAAATGTACTTTTCCAGAAAAACAAGGAGAAAAATTACTATTATCTCTTCTACCAATAACCTCTATATAAGGCGCACCACTAGAACCACTACTGTCTAAAATTTTAAGTCCCGGAATATCACCACCTGATCGCGTAATATTAAGTGTGCCATCAACATCTACACCAGTAGCAGATGTAGAAAGCTTGGCAGTTGAGGCTCCACCATAGAAAAGTGAAGCAGAACCACCTTGATCAAATTGAAATAACTTTTCGGATGTGCCATATCTGTAACCAACAATTTGATTTGATTGAAATATTAAAGAACCTTGACCAGCATCACGAATAACTGAATTATTAGAATCGTGATATATCATTAAATCGCCATTAGTTGCATCACCAATTTTGATAGCGTTATTAGGAATACCATTTGTTATCGTTGCATCTGGAATAAATATAGAATTACTAACTTGAAGCCCACCAGTTGCGTTTACTTTTGCACCTATTTGAACTTCTCCAGTGTGACTACCTTCTCTGTATATATGATAATTTGTATCACCAGCAAAACTATCTCTTAATCCAACCGACCATTTAGCCGAACCACTTGCTCTATATATTGTTCTTGCATAACTGGCTTTGTCAACGTCTAATTGTCCACTACTAACTACTACGTTACCATTAACATCCACACCAGTAGCAGTTGTGGATAGCTTGGCAGTTGAACTGCCGTCATGGTGTAAATCAACAGCACCATTTGAATTTACTTTAATAGCTGTTTCAATACCACTTGCACCTGTCTGTATTTCTAAATCACCAGTAGACGGATCTCCATATATTCTTGATACCATTGAATCAGCAGCATTAAAAAATTCCAATCTGTGAGACTGTGTATCTCCAGTAACCTTCATTTCAATACGAGGTGTACTTCCATCAATAGTTACAACCCTGTCTACCTTTATTCCTGTTGAGGTTGTTTCTAAACGTATATCTGCTCCATGTTTAAAAATACAAGCACCGCCAGTTATGAACTGTGCCATGTAACGACTATTAGCGATATCGTAAAAAGTTATATTTGAACCATTAGTTTGTATGCTTAATACCCCACCACCATTTTCTTTTATTATTGAATTACCATTAGAAGATTGATGAAATATTTGAAACTCATCACTATCACCAAGTTTTAAAGTTGCATCATCTGGTAAATCTATATGACTTGTGCCTGTGATTATGCCTGTTACGTCAATACCACTTGCAAAATCTACGTTAGTTGGGAAGTCAATATGACCATCTGTGTTAATAACAAATCTATCAGCAGTGTTAGTTTCGTCAATAATTTTAAATACGCCTTGATTGAGAAATACTTTATAATTAGGGTCAACATTACCAACTTCTGCAAATACAAGAGATGGGTTTGCATCACTTATAGTAAGATCGCCAGTTAGAGTGCCACCTGACAACGAAAGTTTATTATCTAATGAGTTTGTAACTGTTGTTGAAAAATTAGCGTCCGCCCCTAGTGCGTCACTAAGCTCTTTTAATGTATCTAAAGCACTTGGAGCATTATTTATTAAATTGCCTATCGCTGTTGTAACAAAAGCTGTAGTAGCGATTTTAGTGCTGTCATCTGTTGCTGATTGAGTCGTTCCAGTGACACCACTACCTAAAGTTCCTGTTATATCACCGCCAGATACATCTAAACCAGCATTACAGTCAACATTCCCATTAAAAATTGCCTGTTGGTCATCAGCATCAACTGAAAACATTATTTGTGAATCACCTGCTCTTTCAAATGCAAGGGTATTAGGTGTTGTTCTATAAATTAAATCAATAGAATCTGATGGTGTATTAACACCAGAATCAAATCTAATGAAGTTTGGCCCAGAACCATTAATCTGTATTACAGGATTAACAGTATCAGATGATCCTATAAGTGTGCCTGTAAAACTATCATCCGCATCTGATCTTAAATAACTACCACCATCAGCTTGATAAGTACTTAAGTCAACGCTATCTACCGTACCTGATACAGAGATATCGCCTGTTACGTCTAATCCGCTAAGACAATCTAAATTGCTAATTATATCAACGTGACCATCTGTGTTTACTTTTATTCTGTCGACTCCATTAGTACCATCTCTTATTTTAAAAACCCCATTTGAGTTTACTAATCTATAGTCAGGATCATCTTCATTATCATTAAAAACAAGTGCAGCAGTTGAACCACTTAAATAAATCTGTCCGCCATTTACATTTAAGTTACCACCAGTAGTAATATCTTGATTACCAAAACTAGGAGAAATTTTTGTTCCAGCTATCGCTGCACTCGCATTAATATCAGCATTTACAATCGTTCCATCTAATATTTTTGCACTTGTTACCGCACCAGTGTTTATTGCAATGGCTGTGCCATTACTTGATACAGTTACATCACCTAAATTACCATCAGTAAAAGTTCCCTGCGGACCTGCTGTTTTTACAGTGACAACCCTTGTCTCACCATTTACCGTAACTGTATTTTTTGTAGTTGTAACATTAACAGAAGTCATGTTGTGTATCCTTCACTTACAGTAATGATACCCTCTAAATAGTATTCTTTTAACCCAGAAGGATCAGTTAATAAAACATCATAATATAAAAAATCCTGCGTAAATGTTCCTGTCTGTGTATCTGTAAGAGCTATGGAAACAGAACCAGCAGTTCTATCTGTATATGTAGTCGTAAAATCAGCAAATTTTGTGGTGCGACCTTTATTCCAAACCTGTGCTGCAACTGTAAACCCTGTTAAATTAATCGGATTATCGTCACCATCTTTAAACAGTAAAGGAATACTATGATCTGATCTACGTTGTAGCGTAAAATTATACGTCCCAGGTTCGATTGCCATTTTTAGCCAGTAGCAACTGTCTTTTCTATCTTACTCTCTTCTGGTAAATCTAGTTTTCTTTCTGCAATAGATGCTTGGATTGCAATAATTCTTACCTCGCAATTTTTCATTACCTGTGCTGCCTGATTATAATTATCCTGCATTGTCTTTAACTCTGTTTCAAGTTCAGTAATACGTTCCTGTGCTTTGTCTGCCTGCATAATAAATTTAATTTAATTTAAGTATAAGGTGTTTCGCCTAAGATGCTAGTGTTCCATTGTGCTTTCAATTCATCTGTAGTGGTTGCAGCATCAATAGCAGAATCAGCGGGTGCATCTCTCAATGCTACTTTCTTTGCAACAATAGCTGTTGTACTAGCAGATGTTTCCTGTGCTTTTTGAAATTCAATATCAAGCTCTGCAAGTTTTGGTGTTCTTGCAATTCTTATATTTGTTTTGTGAATTTCTTTGGCTTTCGCCATGTCAATGCCAAATCCCATAGTAATTAAGGTGTGTAAGTCCAAGCATTTCTGAAACTCCTATCAGTAGGAACAACAGACTTATCTACAATATAGGATGTTTTACCTGCTGGTACATCTTTTGCTTGTATTTCTTCAACAGTTAGACCACAATTATCTGCAGGACAAATAATGGCAGCAACACCATTATCTTGCATATAGATAATACGTTTATCAGAATTAGCCATAAGATTTTTCTTTTAATTATATATTAACTTAAATTAATCGCCAAAAACTGCAATGCAGACTTTACCATCAACTGCTGAATTATTTAAATTTTGATTTGCAACTTCGACATAAGACGTAGTTAGTTCGGTATTAGTTAAAATCTGATAAGCACCACTAACATAAATAGATGTTGCAACTGCACTGTAATTAGCATTACTCATGGCATTTGTGAAGTTAACCCTGTACTGACCTGTTCCGTTATCAATTAGTGAACTTACATTAAAACTATCTGCTACACCTGTCATATCAGTAGCGGCTGTGGCGGCTGCACCATTAAAATTTACCCATGCCTTTGCTCTACCCTGTGCTACCTGTTCTGGTGTTGAATTGTTAGCACCGTTTATATCTTGTAAGTTGTTTACCTTAAGTGTTGACATTTTTAATCTCCAAAAATAGCAACACTAAACATTACAACGTCATAAGTACTGTTCCCATTATTGCCAACGGCATGAACACGAACAAAAGTTGTTGTAACCGAATTTGCTAATGTTTGTTTTCTGCCTACAAAAAAGTGTACAAATGTGTTAGCAGTTGAATCATGTTCTTTCAGTGAACCTGTTACACAATAATTTGCATTTGGCATAGCGTTATCAAAAGTTATCGTATAGTCTCCTGTGCCATTGTCGGTCACTGAAGTTACATTAAAGGCATCACGAATACCTCCATTGCTTACTGTAAAAGGAGATGAACCAAACGTACCATCGAAATTAACCCAAGCTTTTGCTCTACCAGATTGAATTGGTGTTAANAGATCGACACCTANTGTATTTTGTATGCTGTTTACTTTAAGTGTTGACATTNNTAATCTCCAAAAATAGCAACTGAAATTTGTTCAAAATCTCTTGGTGTTGCCGTATTACTTTGCAATCTAAACGTCTTAAGTTTTATTGTTGTTGTAGTAAAGTCAAACATAAAAATGCTTGTAATAGACGTATCACCAGAATTATTTAAACATCCACTGGCCACTGCAGAATAATTAGCGTTTGGTAATGCTGTTGCAAATGTCAAAGTATAATGTCCTGTTCCGTTATCTGCAATAGAACTTACATTAAAATTACCTGTTCTACTAGCCGTTCCTGTGCCATCTAGTAAAGCCCAAGCTCTTGCAAACTGACCAACTTCTGTTCCAGCACTATTCTTAACAACAGGTAAGGTGCTTGTAGTCAAGCTCTGTATATTGGCAACATTAAGTGTACTCATTTAAACAACACTCCAGGTTTCACCAGATCCCACAGTAACAGTTACACCAGAGTTTATCGTAATTGGACCAAAACTACCAGCATTTTTACCGTTTGTTATTGAATAATCTGTTGTAACTGCTTGGTCATTCTCCCAAAAAACTTGGTTGGTTCCACCGCCAGATGCTCCACCTGCTACACCCCAACCTAATGTGCCATTAGTATTTGTCGCAATTAAAGCATAATTAGCAACAGGAGGATTAGTTGATGGCAAAGTAAGCGTGACATTACTACTAATTGAAGCTGGTGCTTTTAACTGAACATATTGCGTAGCATTATTATTATTTGATTCTCTTAATCTAATTATTGCTCCTGCGGTATCATTTCCAAAAAACTCTGTTCCAGCAGTTTTAAAAACAACTTTTTTATCACCATTTGCTGTAACTCCAATAATATTGGATCCTGTTCTATAAAAACCAGTGCTAGTATCACCAAAATTCAATGCTGGTGCGGCTTTCGATCCAGATGTTAATTGCAAAACACCTGTCATTATGCCACCAGCTTTCAGCAACATACCTAAATTTGTCTGTGCAACATCTCCTATCTCTGTAAAACCAGTATTAGCTTTATTTCTTATTTTTAATATTTGAGATGTAGCACTTATCTCATTAACGTGTAACTGATATTGACCCAATCCTGTTGTTGGATCACCACTACCAGATTGCAAACTTTTTAAAGCATCTATTACTTTATTTAATTTTGTTCTAACCTCCAAACCTGTGCCGTTATCAACGGTAAAACCTGTGCCTCCCTGATTATCAAGATGATCTCTTGCCATTTAATTAAGCTCCTTTACCATATCCTAACGCCTGAAACGTAAACTTCACATCTATTGCTGCGTTTGATGAATTTTTAAACACTATAGTAAATCCTGTGCCGCTAATATTACTAAGAACAAAAAACGCACCAGAAGGCATATCTTCGGGGGCAATAGAAATAGATGGCAAAAATGTAGTAGTCGATCCACCAATAGCACTTGTTCCCGTAAAAAATCTTTTTGCAAAAACAATATCAACACCACTAGCTGATGTACCTGACTGAATTGGTGTGCTTACAACATTGCCAGAGGATATGTATTTATTTTCTACTCTAGAAGGCAAAGAAGCATCAAATCCTAATTCTAAAAATCTTATATTTTCATTTTTATCATTTGATATTAGGTCACTTCTAAATTTAAATCCTCTGCCGTTAAAAGTTCCATTTCTTAAATTAACAAAATCAGTATAAGTTGGACTACCACCCGGATCGTCACTTGTCACCTGTACCTTCAATCTACCTTTTAATCTGTCACTTCCCGCACCATCAAAATTGGTCCTGTCATCAAGTGACTCTATATCATCAAAGTTATCACTGATATTGAAACCTTCACTTCGTATATGTCTCTTTAATCGTAAGTTCTGGTAGACAGCACCTAGATCTAATACACTCGCGAAATCATATCTACCTATAAAACCTTGTTCAACCTCGACATTTCCTGATGTAGTACCCGTATTATTATCAATTACATCAGCAGCTAAAACTGTAAAAGTATTAGCATTTGCGACAGAAGTTATTAGAAACTGTCCACTTACACTTGCACCTGATGTAAAAGTAATTTTTGGTCTATCGCCCACTAACAATCCATGAGAGTTTATTGATATAGTTATTACTTTTGCTGTTTGACTATATGTACCAGTAATTTGTACATCTGGATTTGATAATTTTAAACTTCCAGAGTCAACAGTAACTCTAGTTTTTGTACCAGTAAAACTCGTTTGTTCTCTAAAGTCACTGCCATCTGCTTTTTTTAGTTGTAATTCATCTTCTACTTCTGGCAGTGCAAATTCCACTTTAGCTTCACTTGCCGATAAGTTACCAGCTAAATCCTCAAACTTCATTGTGTAAGTACCAGTTAATGCAGGTACTAGAACTTCTGTTGTATTTCCATTCTGTGAATCCAAATCAGTAGAGCCACTGAATTGTGCATTTGCAAAAGTTGTAGAAGAATGTCTTATTACACATCTGCCACCAAAAACAACGTCTTTAGCAATAGCTTGGTCCCAACTAAGTCTTACTTGATAATTATTAATTGGTTCAAGCTGGAAATTTTGTGGTTGCTCTGGTTTTTCAGCTAATGCGTTAACTGCTATATTAGCAATCGTTGGTGAGAATGATCTTTGACCTAGAGCATTTACACTATAAAGTCTGATGTCATACGAACCGACTTCAAATTCTGTTGTTACGATTTCAAGTGATGAAGCTTGCGTATTTACAAGAGTAAATTCATCCCCATCTCTTCTGTACTGTAAATCGTAAGAAGAAGCACCATCTACAGCTTGCCAATCAATAAATACTTTAGCTACTGCTCTGTTATTAATAACAACAATTTTTTCTTCAAGAGTAAGACCTGCTGGCGGTGCTAATCTGGAAACTAATAAATTAACCGTCCTTGCAGGTAAAGTTTCACCATCTTCAACTGCTGCATATTTACCTTGGTTGTGGCTTAATGCAGTTATTACATAAGTTTTTTTATTAGTTTCTTTGATATTTACCACTCGCCAGTTTGTAACAGACAAACTAGCTGATTCAAAAATATAAGGACTATTAACAACAGGAGCAGAAGAAAAACTTCCAGAAATATTTACAACATTAGAACTATAACTTGCAATTGTTTTTGTTTCTACCGTTCCATTGGATAACAAGCAACTGATTGTAGGAGAATCACTTATATCAGGTTGATTTGTATTAGCTACATCATCCACAGTAACTGTAGTAGTAGTAGCAGCTTTTACAACACCACCTCTTCTCGTTGCTCCCTTTACCCTATCCGCTATACCAATAATGCTACCTATTTGGACAATAGAACCAGCAGCTATATTAGTTTCAAATACACAAGTTTCGGTAGCTGTCTGTTGTGTATTTAAAAACCATTTACCAACCCTTTGAGCCTGACCTCTAGATGTCGTTCCAAATGTTCTAATAGTATTTATATGCTCACCGTATTTTGCTATTGCTGCTGTATCCTTAACAGTTACATAATCTATTTCTTTAGTTTCTAAATCAAAATAACTAATATTAATTATCGTAAATCTTGTTTTTAAAGAACTACCGCTATAAACAAAATTGCCGTCTACAACATTTGCATTGTTAAATACATAGTCGAAAGAAACCGTACTGGGATTAGCAAAGTCTTTTGGTGCGTCTTGAGATATTTTTATAGTACCTTCTGAATAAAAAGGCATTGCTCTCATAACAGAACATATATCGTTTATCAGTTTTAGTGCTTCTTGTTGCGTTCTTATATTGACATTAAGTGAGAATCTGGGTTCTGTACCACCTTCTCCATTACTTACCAATTCACCACAATATTCACTTGCTTTTTGAAAAACAAATTTATCTATTGAAGCTTCTGGCAAATTACATCCATATTGTTGTTCTGATGTCCTTTCAGCGTTGGTAACTAAAAGATCATATAAAATCCAAGCTGGATCGCTTGTCCATTCTTTATCTGCCTTAAATGATCCATTAAAAGTGCCACTGTAAGTGATTCTACCCGTAGCAAGTTCAACTGTTGCATTATGAGGTATTTTTACTTTTTTTCCTCTTACTCTAAATACCCTTGAAGGCAGTGAAGGAAATTCTTCTGCACTAAAACGTAAAGAAGTATAAGCAACGTGTGGGTAATTATTAGATTCTTCAATTATTTCAGTGACACCGCCTAAACGCATTTCATTAAAAGTATTAGTATCTCCCTCATCATTTGTTCTGGTTAAAGTTACCGTTATAGGAAAAAACGCACCAGATTGCCCTACTGCCGTTGTGTTATAACCAGTAAGATCTGCAAGTCTTATACCATAATCACGACTATAAGAGGAGCTACTTTTACCTTGAACAATTTCAGAATCATTTGCACCAATAACAGTTATCTCAGACCCATTAGTAGGAGTTACTTTAATTTGAACTTTAACAGATGTAGCCTTTCTATTTCCTTTAGAGTCAATTCTGAAAAAATTGTCAAATTTTGCTGTTACTTTAACTACATCTACATTAACATTACTAATTTGTACTGATCTTGTTGTTACAGAACCACCTTGAGGAAAACTTACAAGCTGTCCAATATCACCCCCACTTCTATTTGTAGAGGGTTGAATTTCTGCTGCTGGTAATATTGCATTATTGGCAGTTCCTTCCTGAAACTTAAAATCTATACTGTCATAATTAAAATCTGATGTTGTTGGATTATTTACATCTGCAATTGAATTTAAAACTGGTTGATTATTTAAAAATAAATCTTTTAAAAAAGCATTTTTATATGCTGTTGATGTTTTATCTGTAATGTTATTTTTATGGGCAGTAGCACTAAGTTCAATTTCACCCTCACTTAAAATATCTACAAGAGTAATAAAATCAATAGATTTTAAAGCGTCAGAGGGTAACTTTGCATTTTGTTGAAAATAAGTTTCTCCATCTTTGGGAGTAATAATATTATTATTGATATTCACTAGCTATTCCTCACTTGTAAAGTATCTACATTTGCACTTATTGTATTAGATCCAATTAAAGTTTCTCCATAAACAATATTTATCGGAACACCTTGTTTTGAAATATTTGTCGTTCCATCAAATATAAAACTAGGATCTTGTTCATCAATTTTTGGTGGTGTAGGAGGTGGAAATAATATATCAGAAACTCCCGATAAAAGTAAATTTGCACCTATTGCTGTAAAAGCTGCTTGAACTTTTACACCCACAGTTATACCGAAAACGGTTGCTCCACCTCCAAGGGCAAAAGCAGCTATACCCAAACCAATTTTAAAAAGGCTTCCTAATCTTATTTCCCCATGAACCATAGGTATTATTTTAATATCGCTTTTTGTCTGCAAATCTAGCAATTCTTCTGAAATTCTTACTTTACCTGCCATTACACAATACTCCTGTTCCTTAATATGATCTGCCACCCCTTGAAAATTATGTATTAAAAAACTAAAAGCTTGTCTAGGAGTTGCCACATCTATTTCAAATGTAGACTGTCCTATAAATTTTCTTAATCGACCATAAATAGTTAATTTAATCATCTACTTCTGATGGATCTAATTTAATAATAGATTCTGTCTTTGGATCTACAAGATAAAAAGGTAAATCATTATACTTACAACTAATTTTATCAGTATGACTAAATTCAAACAATCCGTCAGGGTGACTATGAACAATACCTAAAACCTCTCCCTGATCTTCACCATCTGCCCAATCTATAGGATCTATTACAAAAGAATCCTCTTTATAAGCCTTTGATATGTTCTTGCATTTCCAATATATGTGTTTACCTTCTACATCTAAAACAAGACCACAACATTCTTCTGGATAACACTCTGTAGCGTGTCTGTATGCCTCTGTAGCCCATTGATTGCAAGTCATTAGAAGAACGTACCAGCAGCGGGAAATAAATCTCTTGTAACTATTCTTGCAGGTATTTTTTTATTTTGTAAATCTAACACACTTACTAACTCAAATTCTACAATTTGCCTATTCTCAGTAGATTTTCTGTCTATGTAATAAACTTTATCCTGTAATCTATCTGTACTGGGAGTACCAAAAGGATTATCACCAACAAAATTAGCATTATCTAAAGCTGAAGCTAACGGTAAAAGTCTTGTCACTTTTGCATTTAATAAATCATTTCCAGGTGTAACGGTATTAACTACATTTAAAAAATCAGTCATTGTCATTACAGTAGAATCTTTATCTATACCCCCTAAGTTACTGAAAGTAAGAGTAGGTCTTGGAATTGTACCTGTGCTCGTATCTTCAAAACCTTCTACCTTTACAGCTACTCTTTGATAATCATTACCATTAAATCTTATCTGTCCAAAGTTATTCAGATTGGCACCAGCATGAAATCTAAATACAGTATCTAGATTATTTGGGTTGCCAGCAGGAATATGTAAACCAACAGTAAGTTCAAGTTCATATAGCTCAATAACAGAACTCGGATTTATTTTATTTAATTCAACAAAAGGTATTGCCATTAAGCTTCAAATACTTCTCTAAATGAACAAGTTAATGTAACTCTATTCTTATATGGAACAGAAGTAGGATAACTTTGACAAACAAAGTTTTTTGTTACATTTTCATTTGGAACGAGAAAAGTAAATGACGCACCATCTGTAATTCTTGCATTAAGAAAATTAATAGCAGTTGTAGAATCTGTCTGAGATAAATCAAATTTTAGATTTAAAGTTATAGGATTTTGATTCAATCCCTCCGTTAACCTCTGCTCAAAACCATCTCCAAAACTTATAACATTAACTGCTGGTTGTCTTGTAATCGTGTAATTATATTTAGGATTAGTGATAGGAAAAGGATCTGCCATTAGTTTAGTAAACCTCCAACTCTTTTTTCATTAATTATTACAGCTTGAACTGCTGCTGCAATCTGTTCACCAAATTCATTACCTCTTTGTTCATCGCCTTCAACAGAAGAACCAGAAGCATCTACGTTGACTACGATATTTGTTGAACCACCTAATTCATGGTTTGGGGTAATATTTCCAGAAGATCTTGGTGTAAATAGCTCTGGGCCACGTTCTCCTACAAGATAACTACTTCCTCCTTTTACAGGACCACCATCTGCCATAGCTCCTCTAAATGCAGGATTTGAAGGCATAAAACCTGCTTTTCCTATATTTGTACCCGAAGCAGTTGTTATTGATTTGCCACCAGTAATACTATAACCACTAAACATACTACTAAATAAACCAAAAATACCTGATCTTATTTGATTAGCTAATATTTGTGCTGCCATGTCTGCGAAATGATCTGCTGTACGTTGAAATAAATTTCTTAAAGCTTCTTGTGCTGTCATTGAACCACGAACAATACCTTTAAATGATTCAGAAAAACTTGCTCCAATACTTTTACCCAAAGCATCAACTTGAATTAATGGATCTAATAATCTTTCTAATTCGTCTTTAGGTTGTTGAATAATCAATTGTCTTTCTATTGTTTTTGTTAATTCTCTTTGTGCTTCAATTTCTGCTCGAACATTAGCCATTTTTTTATTAAATCGTTGTTCTTCTGTTCCCTCTCTTGCTTCCATCTGTCCTTTTGCTGTTATTAATAATTGAATTTCTTTTTGTCTTTCTTTATTTAGCAACATATAATTTCTTAAAGGTCTACCACTCATCTTGTCAAAGAAAGATTCGTAAACAGCTTGAGCAGCATTAATGTCCTCTTGTAAAGGAACTTGTTCTGATATTTCTTTTTTTATTTCTTCTTGAAATTTTAATGATTCAACAAATATTGAAGCTTCTTTTAAACCTCTTTGTTCTATTATTCCTAATGCTTTTTGTGCTTGCTTAATTCCTAATTCATTGTTTTTAAATAAAGTTTCAACTGTTCCTATAAAAGTTTTTGCATCTTTATTTAAGTTTGCATATAAATCAAATGTTGATCTGTCTCTAAATGTTTCTGCAAGTGCTAATGCAGATTGAGCACCAAAAGCAGCAAAAGCATTAGCAGCCTGTAACGCTTCATCTTTAGTAATTTTTAAAGATTTTGATAAAGAAGTAATATCATAAGCAGAAATCTTTGAAGTGCCTCCAGTTTTTTCAATAGCTACATTTACTTTTTCAATTTCTTTTCTAAAATCAATAGCCTCTTGTATTCTCTGAGCTATAGCAGTACCAATAATTGATAATGAAAAACCAAACCCACCACCTATTGCTCCACCCAAAGCACCACCAACTCCACCACCAACTGCTCCTAAAGCACCTTGACCAAATAACAAAGGAAAACCTCCGCCAATCATTGCATTGCTTAAAGCACCTCTAGCTCCACCTCTAAATAAACCTCCACCTCTCATACCTCCACCAGTAGATTGACTTGTTTTCGCAAGTGTTCTTGTTGTTGCAACACGTTCTTTTAATGCTCTATTGTTTGCTCGCTCTAATCTAAGTTGTTTAGCTTTTAAATCTCTTATATCTTTATTAGCTTTTTTTTCTCTTAAAAGATCTCTAAATTGTTTTTCTTTATTACGTCTAATAGATTTAGCAATAGGATCTCCAGCTAAACCAAAACCGAAGTCACCACGTTCTTTTGGAAATGCTCGTGCTTGTTCTCTTCTCATAGATGCAGCAGCCGAAGGAAGTATTGGACCTTGCATTGGTGGCATAGGCATTGGACCGATTGGACTCGAATATCCAGGAAAAATAGGAGAAGTTAAAGGAACAGATTGTCCTCTTAATGTTTGACCTAATCTTTTTTGTTTTCTTGCTATAGATTTTTGTTGTGCATTAGTTAAAACATTAGGTGATGAAATTGCACTAGCTGATTGACTAAAACTTTTAAATCCACTGCCACCGCCTTGAAATCTAAATCTATTCATCAATTCGGCTCTTTCTTTAAGTTCCTTATTAACCATTCTTTCTGCTGAAGCTAAATCTCTAGCAGCTAAAACACTAGCTTTAGTTCCTAAAACAGTTTGATTAAAAGCATTTTGAGCATTTCTCAAAGCAGCAGATAAATTATTAATGCTTGCAAAATTACTATCAGCAGTTTTAGTTATTTCTTTTAAACCTTGATTTAATTCATCTGCTCTTTTTTTTGTTGTTGCAACCTGTTTAGTAAAAGCAGTTAATTTATTAGTGTTTTTTATAGCAACAGAAATATCTACGTTATAATTAGCCACTTGCTATAAAAATTAAAACATTTTCTCTATATTACCTTCTTTTGCCTCGTAAAGCACTAGATCTTTGTGCTTGTTCTTTTTGTTTTTCATATTCTTCACTTTCAATTTCTGCAAAAGCAGCCCAACCTATCATCTCTTCAATGGTCAAAGTTTCACATAACTCAGCTACAGTTTTATGTAATGTCTTTGCTAAAGAGAATAAAAACTGCCAATCTTTATTAGCTTTTCAAATCGGCTTTAGCCTCTTTTACCTCCTTATCAGCACCAGCGTTAACCATTGCTAATTGTATTTCTTCAAGAACAGATGATTGAATTTCTCTTCTTAATGAAGCTTTATCTCCATCTTGAAAAAGTCTTTTACCATCTTCATCTAATGCTTTCTCTATCATCATTAACAATGCATAATCATTTAAATCCTCAGAACTACTTTTTTTCATTATGCTTTCTCTTTCAGCAATAGTTAAAGGATGCCAATAAACAGAAAAAATTACCTCATTATTTTTAATAACATCATGTTTATAAAGCTGAGAAATCCCAAACTTGTTTCTTAAAAGGTCAACTGCTCTAGTCATAAAATTAGTATACTTACTTTAGTATACTAAGCGTTAGCGGTAAATTGGCAAGATATTAAGCCAAGAAAGTGTGAAGAGTCATCTAATTCAATAGGGGCAGGACCAACAACATCAAGCACTCTAGGGTCACAATTAAAAGTATCTGTGTAAGTCGAAGCATTAACAGAAGTAAGACCATCAATAACAGCTTCTCCTAATGCAGATAGAGTAGCACTACCTTTTCCTCTTGGAACATAGATATTACATTGAATTACACCAGAATAAAAATCCTGTGATGCACCTTGAGTTTGTGTCGTAGCTTGTGCAAAATCTACTGACATAACAATATATTTTTTAGTTTTACCTGGTGTTTTATAAACCATATTGTCATAAACCATTTCTACAGTTGGATCAACATCTGCAACTGCATCTGTAACTGCTTTTTCAAAAGCTGCTCGTGTGTTAACTAAAGTCATGGAGTTTCGTAATCAACAAATACTGAACTAGGATCACTAAATCCACCAATACCTTTTCCTTTAAATCTAACATTATCGGATTTACCTCTAACACCAGTACCAAATGCAGCAATACCTAACTTTGGTTTTTCAGTAAATATTGCATTAATAAGTGGTCTTAATTTACCTTGAACATATTGAGGTATTTGACTATTAGGAGAAGCTAAAGCTCTAGCTGCATATTGTGATCTATTACCAATGAATACTTTAGAAAAAGGTTTAAAATTAGGTATCGAATCAATAAATCTAGGTTCAATTACTGCTTGAGGATTATTTTGTCTGCCATCTCTTCTAGGTTTTATATTACTCCACGGAGCAACTGATTCTCTAGCTTCATCAGGTCTAGGTCTTTGTGTACTGGCTGTCCAACTAGAAACAAAGAAACCTGTATCTACAGGACTATTTTCTTTTGTAGATAAATCAGATAAGACAGCACGAACCAAAGTATTTAAATCACGTTCTAAATTTCCTTCTAAATCAGGAATAATTTTATCGATATTTCGTGTTGAAACCATCAGAACCTCACCAATAATGTAAACAGATAAGTCTGTCCACCCTGTCTTGTATCTATACTAACTATCTGTCCTACTCTTGTAGATCCAGCATAAGTTAATGTAACTTCATCTTCAAAACTAGGCTGATTATTACCAATCAAATCAGGTGTAATATATATCTTTGCCTCTCTTCTTTCTCTACCATCATCTTCTGTAGATTGAACAAATTCTACTGGTGCTTTAATGTTTGAATATGTAGTATCAATACTAATATCTTCACCAGTATTAATGTCATAACTTGAAGTTCCTTTTTTTGTATAGACAATAGTCGAGTCAAAAGAACTACCTAAATCAGCTACTACCTGTTTAGCTACGCTTTTTAAAAGTGAATCAAGTTGTCCTGCCATTATCCTCTAACCACCCTCATCTGAAAAGCACCTGCTCCACCAAGCATATACGCTCCAAGATAACTTTGTAACCAGGGATATACATCCATAATATTATTTACAGAACCAGTTCCCTGACTATCAGTATTATATTTAACCTGTATATCACCTAATTTTACTTCAGAAAAATTACCATCTTTACCAGTTGTACCTGTAATTGCATCAGTATCATTTGCCAAAGCTCTGGCTAATTCATACTGTGCATATTTAATATTTAAAGGAATTGTAGAACAAGCTAATTCAACACCATCTACCTGATAATTATTTCTTGGAAACTTAAGTGCCTGACCATCATCACATCTGTCTCCGTAATAAACTAAAGTATCAATCCATCTGGTAGCTGCAATCAAAGCTCTGTTTTTCTGATCATCAGTTTTATTAGTCCAAGTGCTTGAATCTGGAACTGTTTCAAAATAACTATTAGCTTCTGTCAAAGTGACATAGCTATTAGCATTAGCATCTTTTATAGTTGCATTTATAGTGGCTGCCACGATAAGAAAGTAATTTTAGTTTTATTGTAGCGTAAAGAAAAAACCCCACCAATAATTGATGAGGTTTCTTCATTGCCTTGCAACTTAATACTACTAAGGATTAGTACCTGTATCAAGTGGTGAGTTAACGATGAGTTCAACTATAGGAATTAAATCCGCATCGTATGTTAATGCCCAGTTGTTATCGTCAGCTAATGCTGCGTTTGTTGGGTTGTCACTATTAGATGTCCACTTAGTTCCCATAACGTGATAAGCACTGTGGTAATCAACAGACATAACATCTTGCTTAGATAAGATGTTTCTATCTGATTCAATACTTAGAGGAGATTGCTCACCTTCAAGAATTGTTCCTGACTTNATTAAGTAGCAACGGAACTCTTTTTGATGACCTGTTGTACCAGGATGAACTGTATTGACTTGAGAGTCAATAACAACATTCATACCAGCAAACTGACCAATACTTCTATCTGTGATGCCAACACCACCGCCACCCCATTGGATGCCAGTTCCAGTTGATAATGCAGAAGTAGAGAAAGTTAACATACCAACCTGATATAGGTAGTAAGCAACAGATGGGTGAATAACTAGAGTATCTAGCTCTTCCCCTCTTTCTCCAAGAAGTGATCTTCCTCTTGCAACTGTAGAAGCTGTTAAGAAGTTAGTCTCATCAGCACCAGAAGCAGCACCCTTAGTTAAATCTAAGCAGTTTGAACCTAATGGACCAAAAGTAGATCCAAACAAACCATCTAACAAGCTGAATAATCTTGCAGAATTTAGTTTGTTAATAGCATCTGCGATTTGATTTCTGATGTGACCCATTGGATCTTCACCAGCAGCCAATACAGCTACATCATCAACAGCATACGCAAAACCTCTGTGACAGATAGTTGCGATCTGT
>FUFK010046518.1_pt1 | contig 22970 bp, 6 predicted proteins | sample 1021851 | NCBI WGS metagenome assembly FUFK01 (sample SAMEA51879418, study PRJEB19060) | metagenome
ATTCTTCAATAAAAGAAGTATTGATTTGTCCTTTCATAAATTCTTTATGAGACAAGATATCAATCAGAAAATCTCTGTTATTTTTGATACCAATAAGCGAAAGATTAGATAAAAAAGATGATAATTGTTTGATGGATTCAATTCTTGTTTCAGAATGGGATATGATCTTAGCTACCATAGGATCATAAAAAGAAGAAATAGTTTGATTTTTTTCAATACCGCTGTCTATACGAATATTTTTTGAATTTGAAAAACTAAAATCATTAATCTTACCAAAACTAGGAAAAAAATCATTTAAAGGATCTTCTGCATATAAACGAACCTCAATAGCATGACCATTAAAATTAACATTCTCTTGATTAATAGGAAGTTGCTGTCCATCAGCTATGATAAGTTGTAATTCAACCAAATCATAACCCGTTATCATCTCAGTNACTGGATGTTCTACCTGTAACCGAGTATTCATCTCTAAAAAAAAGAAGTTTTGATTTTGGTCTATTAAGAATTCAACAGTTCCTGCACCTTTATAATTAATNGCTTTTGCTAAATTGATTGCCTGCTCTCCAAGTTTATTCCTAACTTCATTCGATATACCCTTTGCCGGTGCCTCTTCAATAATCTTTTGGTGCCTTCTTTGAACAGANCAATCTCTTTCACCTAAATGAATAAAATTTCCAAAGTTATCTCCAAAAATCTGAACTTCAATATGCCTAGGTTTAATAAGAGCTTTTTCAATAATAATTTCATCAGAACCAAANGCAGACATACTTTCAGCTTTTGCTAAATTTAATGAACTTTTTAGATCCTTTTGCTCTAATACAAGACGCATTCCCTTTCCACCACCACCATTTGTGGCTTTAAGCATAATAGGGTATCCTATATTTTTTGCCTTTTGATTAANTTTAANCATTTTTTCNTTNGATAAAATGCTATAATCATNCAGACATGGTACACCNACTTTCATAGCAATACTTTTTGCTATTTTTTTATTTCCCATTGCATCTATAGTTTTATAGTCAGGGCCTATAAAAATAAGCTTTTCTTTCTTACANTTTTTAGCAAAATCAGCATTTTCAGATAAAAATCCATAACCAGGATGAATTGCGTCCGATTTTGTATTTTTAGCTGCATTGATAATATTTTTAATTGAAAGATAACTTTCAGATGAAGCTCCTTTACCTATATTGATTTTTTCATCTGCNAANTTANCATGTAGAGAATCTGAGTCCTCATCAGAATAAACAGCAACTGTTTTTAAACCNAAATTTTTTGCAGTTTTAATAATTCTTACTGCAATCTCACCCCTATTAGCTATTAAGATCTTTTTAAAATTTTTAACTAATTTAGATTTTTTTTTCACTTAAAGGTTCCAACGTGGTTTTCTTTTTTCGATGAATGCTTGAAGACCTTCAGGAGTTTCTTCTCCTAACATACATTCTGCAAACTTGTCTGCGGCTCTTTTTGAAAAATTAGATGAATTATCTAAATCAGAAACAATAGATTTTGTTATTGCAACAGCATTAGGTGCACAAGGTTTAAGATTATTAGAAAAATTTTTGGCAAAAGAAACCATATCCTGCTCATTACCAAACACCTCATCTAATAGACCAAGATGCAAGGCTCTTTCAGCGTTAAACACTTCCCCACTAAGCATNAGATTTTTTGCATTTTTTCTACCTAATCGATTTATAACATAAGGTGCAATTTGTGCGGGAGTGAGACCAATTTTGATTTCAGTAATTCCGAATTTAGAATTTTTTGTAGCAAAAATAAAATCTGAGCAACATGCCAAACCAAAACCACCAGCATAAGCAGGTCCATCAATACAGGCTATGACATACTTAGGAAAATGATAAAAAGATTTCAGTAGTTTTGCAACATTCAAACTCGAAGAGATAATTTCATTTCTCTTAGGCTTTCCACTTGAAAAAAAACTTTTAAATTCTTTCAAATCTGCCCCTGAACAAAAAGAACCCCCTTTACCACTTAAAAATATACCTCTTAAGAATTGTTGTGATGCAGCTAAACTAATCAAATTGATTAACTCAGTTATCATTGCATTGGATAATGCATTTTTGCTTTTAGGACGATTCAACTTTACATGTAACCAGTCATTATAAGCCTCTAGCTCTATAGTCTCAAATATTTGATTGTTTAAGAATTCCATTAGGGTCTAGCAACTCCAAATGTATTAGGATAAAGAGTTCTAGTCCTTGAATCTAAGCAAACTGAAAGACAAATTCCAATAACTTTCCTAGTATCTCTTGGATCAATCATACCATGGTCAAGTAGTCTACCTGATGTATAAAAAGCATTACATTGTTTATCAAAATGAATTTTAACTTGATCAAGTTTCTTTATTAAGTCTTTTTTATTAATTTTATTACCTTTTCTTGTTGCTGCTCGAGACATTACATTTTCCATCGTTAAGGCTGCCTGCTGCCCTCCCATAACTCCAATTTGTGCATTAGGCCACGTAAAAAGAAAATCAGGATTAAATTCAAAACCACACATTCCATAATTTCCAGCTCCAAAACTNGCACCAATATAAAAAGAAAGTTTTGGAACCCTAACATTCATTACAGCTTGTATCATTTTCGAACCATGTTTAATCATTCCAGCATGTTCATATTTTTTTCCAACCAAAAAACCTGTTGTATTACTTAAAAATATTATTGGTCTATTAGCTTGATCACACAACTGAATAAATTGAGTGGCTTTTGTAGCACCGTCAGGATCAATTGGTCCATTATTACCAATTATTCCACAACTAAAACCAAAAAAGTAACCAATTGAACAAACAGTTGAAATGCCATAATTAGGTTTAAATTCCCTAAATGATGATCCATCTACTAATCTTAAGATTAACTCCTTAACATCATATGAATTTTTAAAATCTAGTGGAATTAAACCCAGTATTTCATCAGCAGAATAAAGAGGTTCTTGGGTATTTTCTATTGGAGAAATTTTGGATTTTTCCCAACCCAGGTCTTCAACGACATCCCTCGCTATTTGAATGCCTTCTTCGTCGTTTTCAGCTAAATATTCTACTAGACCAGTAACTTTGGAATGCATTTCTGCACCACCTAATGTTTGATCATCNGATACCTCACCAGTGGCCGCTTTTACTAGTGCTGCTCCAGCCAGTGCGGCCATACCATTATTTTTAATACCAATGACATAATCACTTAATCCCGGTTGATAAGCACCTCCAGCTGTAGATGGGCCATGCAATACTGTTATTACAGGTATGCCTAATTTACTTAATTCNGCTAACCCTCCAAATAAACCACCAGCCCTTGACCATAATTCAACTGAATAGGCCATTAAATTTACACCTGCACTTTCGACTAAATGTACTAAAGGAAGTTTATGCTTTTTGGCTATTTCTATACATGCCAAGCCTTTTTCGACAGACATCTTAGTAATAGCTCCGGCATTGATACCACTATCGTCAATCCAAATAAAACAACGAACTCCAGAAATATAACCGATACCTGAGATTATACTAGCACCAGGAATTGAAGTTTTTGGTTTTGGATCATCAGCCAAATAACCAGTCATATTAAAAAGTTGTAAAAAAGGCATTCCAGGATCAACAAGCGCTGATAACCTTTCTCTTGGTGATAATTGATTTCGTTCTTTAAAACGATCTCTTCTTTTTTCTGATTCAAATGAAGCTTTTTGCTCAAGGTCTTTCATCATTTTAATGAGTTTAAGATTATTCTTTTGATTAATCTGATATGTTTCAGAATTTACAAGAAGATGTGATTTAAATTTTTTTGCCATAAAAAAACCAAATAATTTTTTTGATTATATTAACTATACATTTGTTTAATAATTTACCAATAATAATTTAAAAGAATAAGTTTTACTCAAAAAAAATTTGAATATAAGATGAAAATACGGCATATGGAAACGCTTTTAATTTAAAGATTATAATTGAATAAATATCCAAAAATGAACTTTCTAAATGAAGAATTTTTAAAATATCAAAAAAAAATTGGACAGGAATTTGGGCCAACNGATTGGATTCAAATTACTCAAAATAAAATTGATGAATTTGCCCATTTAACTCAAGACCCACAGTTTATTCACATAGATCCCATTAAAGCAAAACAAAATAGTCCTTTTGGAAAAACTATAGCACATGGGTTTTTGGTTTTATCTTTTGCCAGTAAATTTGCCTTAGATGTATTACCTCAGGTTAAAAAAAATGAAATTAGAATTAATTATGGGTTTAACAAAGTAAGATTTATACATCCAGTAGAAGTAAATTCAAATATTCGTGGGAATTTCATTTTAAAAAATACTGAAAAGAAAAATGAGTTTTCTCTCATTAATACTTATGAATTAAGTATCGAAATAAAAACTAAAGAAAAACCTGCTATTGTATCAGAATGGATTATTCTAAATCAGTATTTAAAATAAAATTTTTTAAATAATACAAATATCTTAGAAATGTTAATTTTATAATTTAGGACATTTAAGGTGTTATTATAACTTTCCCAATAGCTTTTCTAGTTGCTAGTGTAAGCAAGGCTTCTTTAGCATTTTCTAGAGAAAACTTTTGAGAAACTAATGGTGAAACCTTTTTTTCTTTGAACCATTTAAATAAAATTTCAAAATTTTTATTATCCTCTTCTGTTTCCTTAATTCTGAAGGCACCCCAAAAAACTCCCACAACACTACATCCTTTTACAAGNGTTAAATTAGTAGGTAGTTTAGGTATAGTTCCTGAAGCAAAACCAATTACTAAAGCTCTTCCTCCCCACCCAAGTGAACGAAGGCAAGGTTCAAACAATTCTCCACCAACAGGATCATACAAAACATCNATACCACTTGAGCCAACAATATTTTTNATTTTCTCTCTAATATTTCCTTCAGAATAATTTATTAAATGATCTGCCCCTGCTCTCTTTGCAGCAGCTAATTTATTTTCACTACTTGCGGCTGCAATAACTTCTGCACCCATTATTTTTCCAATTTCAACAGCTGTAATACCAACCCCACCTCCTGCACCTAGTACTAAAAGTTTTTCTCCTGATTTTAAGCATCCTCTTTGTTTAAGCCCATACATTGAGGTACCATAGGTCATTGTAAAACCTGCAGCGGTGACTGAATCCATTTCTTTTGGAATTCTTAAAAGAGCATCAGCATTAACTACAATATATTCTGAAAACCCTCCAAAAAGGGTCATGGCCATGACTTTTTCTCCAACAGAATAATTAGTCACTTCATCACCTAATTCATCGATAATTCCAGCTACCTCACCCCCAGGTGAAAATGGAAGATCTGGTTTATATTGATATTTATTTTCAATAATGAGAGTATCTGGAAAATTAACACCACATGCTTCAATTTTAATCCTAACTTGTTGTTTAGATGGCTTTGGAACAGGAATATCTCTCATGACAAGTTTTTCTGGAGGTCCAAATTCAGTACATAGCACAGCGCGCATTAAACTTCCTTTCAACATAACTTTTTATATTATTGACTAGATTTAAAAGACAATAAGTTGCTAACATGACATTATGTTTAAATCAAATAACAAAATGAGATGAANCTAGAAATGACAGAGAAGATTGATTTAGAATATCAAGAGAATGTAGCCATAATATCAATTTGCAATCCCCCAGTTAATGCTTTGAGTGTAGAGGTAAGAAAGGGATTACTTGATGCTTTAAAAGAAGTTGAAAAAAAAGAAAGTATTGACGCTATAATATTAAAAGGATCAGGTAAAACTTTTCCTGCAGGTGCTGATATTAAGGAATTTGGATTACCACCTCAAAAACCTGATCTACCAACTATCAATGATTATATTGAAAGTATTAGTAAGCCAGTAATTTGTGCCCTCCATGGTAATACATTAGGAGGTGGGTTAGAAATCGCATTAGCCTGCCATTATCGAATTGCACATTTTAAAACTAAAATAGGGTTGCCAGAAGTTAGCTTAGGATTAATTCCAGGTGCTGGTGGCACTCAACGACTTCCAAGATTAATTGGAATACCTGAAGCCTATAAAATGATGGCTAGTGGATTACCTATAAATGCGGACAAAGCCCTTAAATTAGGTTTAATAAATAAAGTTATTCAAGACATTGATGAAAGTTCAATTCATTTTACAAAAAATTTAATTGAAAATAACGACAATTTTATAAAAACAAAAGATCGGAATGAACTAATTAATAATGCAAATGAGGACAAAATAAACATTACAGAACTAAAAAATAACTTCAAAAAACAGTATAGAAACCAACTTGCACCACAAAAAATAGGTGATTGCCTAGAAAAACTACTCCAGTCTTCATTTGAAGAAGGTCAAAATTTCGAAAGAAATACTTTTTTTGAACTNTTAAAAACAGAACAAAGTAAAAGTTNTATNCATGCATTTTTTGCTGAAAGAACAAGCTCAAAAATTCCTGAAATAAAGTCAGCTCAGCCTCGTAATCTAAATACTTTAGGGGTAGTTGGTGGTGGNACTATGGGCTCAGGAATTACTATAGCTGCTTTAAATGCTGGATTACCTGTGACAATGGTTGAAAGAGATCAAGATAGTTTAGATAAAGGCATNAAGAATCTAGAAAAAATCTATAATCGAGATATTGAAAAAGGAAGATTATCTTCTTCACAAGTAGAAGAAATATTTTCTAGATTTACAAAAACTACTGATTTTGAAGCTTTATCCTCTGTCGATATGGTCATTGAAGCCGTTTTTGAAGAAATGAATGTAAAAAAACAAGTTTTTAAAATATTGGATAAAATAGTAAAAAAAGGAAGTATANTTGCTTCCAANACCTCGTATCTTGATATCAANGAATTAGCCTCNATTACATCAAGACCAGAAGATGTAATTGGTCTACACTTTTTTTCACCTGCTAATATTATGAGATTATTAGAAATAGTCGTTCCTGATAAGGTTTCTAACGAAGTNGTGGCAACAGGGTTTTATCTTGCTAAATTGATGAAAAAAATTCCTGTGAGGGCTGGAGTTTGCGATGGTTTCATAGGNAANAGAATCCTTAATAAGTATGGTGACTGCGCTTATTTTATGATGGAGGATGGCGCCACTCCCTATGAAATAGATAGGGCAATTTTTGAATTTGGTTACCCAATGGGTCCTTTTCAGATGTTNGATCTTGCAGGTGGAGATATTGGATGGGCCATGCGCAAAAGATTAGAACCAATGAGAGATAAAAATGAACGATATGTNCATATACCNGATAAACTTTGTGAAAAAGGATGGTTTGGACAAAAAACAGGACGAGGTTTTTATCGATATGACCAAGGAAATAGAAGAGGTAATGAAGATCCTGAAGTACTTGAGATTATTAATTTAGAAAGACAAAAGAAGGNCATAATTCCAATAAAGTTCTCTCAAGAAGAAATTATTCGACGTTATATGGCAGCTATGATTAATGAAGCAGCCGATGTTGTGCATGAAAAAATTGCTTTAAGACCTAGTGATGTAGATGTAACAAAACTATATGGCTATGGTTTTCCTAGATATAGAGGTGGGCCTATGAAATACGCTGATAGTTATGGCCTTGATAAAATATTAGATGATATAAGGGAGTTTGAAAAAGAAGATCCCGTATTTTGGAAACCATCAAGCCTCATCATTGAATTAGTAAGAAATGGTAATAATTTTGATAGCCTAAATAAATAATTTTATTGTTTTAACCCCAAAAGTTGTCGTGAGTTAATGCTGCAATATCAACTGATTTTAATACACTAGCTAGAACAAGTTCTGTATTGAAGTTTGCCTCTGATGCACTGCCTTCATCATATAAAACCATGGCAACATCCTGAGCTGCACCAGAACCACCATCTGTGAAAAGTAATAATTTACTTTCATTGATATCACCTTGGGTAACTTGTGCACTTGAAGATCCAGATAATAAACCATTTCCTCCACCTGAACCGTCATTTGTATTTTCTAAGGAGGTCTCGATAGCACTTAATATTTGAGAAGAGGATATACCAGCACCTGTAAAATCAATAGCTGTTCCACCAGATTGACCGTTTACTGTTACTGCAGTAGTAAATCCTACTACTAGATGTGTTATATCAAGAGAGGAATTTTTAGCATTAGCGACAAAATCGGCAGATAGTAAATTATCTGTATTATCAGATCCTGTTGATGTATTTGCAGAACTTTCTGAGTCTGTTAGATTTCCAATATACTTAAGAATATCACCATTAGTAGCTCCTGCAGTAAATTGTTGAATAATATCCATTCCAGAAGATGCGTCAAAAATAATAATGTCTGAAGCTGAGTCTGAACTTCCCAAAGAAATAGTATCAATACCTCCTGCACCCTTTATTATATCTGCACCACCTGCACCATTAATGATATCATCTCCTGATCCAGCAGTAATAGTGTCAGCCTGTGCACCACCAGTAATAGTCAAACTCTCTGTTTGTCCTGTAAGGTCAATCACTGTTGAAGTTGAAGCAAGAGTTATTGAGTTAATATTTTGAAGTTTCGCATCGGTTGCAAAAGCGTGTGAACCACTTGACAAACTTAATGTATCAGTTCCTGATCCACCATCAATCGTATCCCCATCACCTTGTCCAGCACTAGAGACAGTTATAATATCGTCACCAGCACCANCATTGATTTCGTCATTGCCACCTCTACCNTCAATATTGTCATCTCCTCCTCCACCATTGATTATGTCTGCATTTCCATTTCCTTTAAGNGTATCATTTCCTGANAATCCTGTTAAGGAATATGCACCTGTAGTAGAATTTCCNATATCTATAGTTCCACCGCCAACTTTAGTTGTAAGATTAGCTGTACCAGAATTTGAAGTGCTAGAGTCCGCTGTGAAACTGGTAATATTTGTTGCATTAGCCGTTGCTCCTGCACTTACTATTAAAACATCAGTTTCACCTCCAGAAGCTCCTCCCAAATCGGTAATTGTATCAGTCCCNACATCTACTTTAAACGTATCAGTTCCTGCACCACCTGTAAGTGAATCGTTATCAGCACCTCCAGATAGAACGTCGTCTCCATTACCACCACTTATATTATCTGCGTTGGCTCCACCATTAATTATATCAGCACCTCCACCACCAGTAAGACTATCAACACCTCCCTGCCCATTAATCTTATAATTACCAGAGGCTGCGTTCATATTTATGGTCCCACCTCCAGTTTGAGTTGTAAGATTAACAGTACCACTTGAATTACTAGANCCAGCACCTGCAGTAAAAGACACTATATTAGTGGCATTAGCAGTTGCACCACTACTAACAATCAANACATCACTATCGCCACCTGAAGAGCCACCTAAATCAGTAATAATGTCAGAACCCACATCGACTTTAAATGTATCAGCTCCAGCGCCACCAGTCATTGTGTCGTCACCTGCTTTACCTTGAAGNGTATCATCTCCTCCATTACCAGTCAGTGTATCAACTTGAGCACTTCCTGTTAAANTATCACCAGACGAACCTCCTCTTATATCATAAGTACCAGCTCCTGCATCAGTCATATTAATTGTACTGGCTCCACTAGCTGCATTTAATATAAATGTTCCAGAATTAGTGGTGCCAGAATCTGCAGCAAAATTTGAAACATTATTGGCAGTAGCTTTTGCACTAGCATCTGTAACTTTGACTTGGTCACCAGTGCTAAGATCTGCAATAGTATCATTTCCAGAAGCTACAGTGAAAACATCATTTCCAGTACCACCAGTTAAAGCATCATCATTTGCACCACCGTTAATACTATCATTACCAGCACCACCGTTTATAATATCGTTTCCACCAGCTCCAGTGATTATATCATTTCCATCAGCACCTGTAATATTATCAATTTGTGCATCTCCTTGGATTGTAAAACCCTCAGTTTGACCACCTAAATTCACAGTTGAACCACTGGTTGANTCTGTTTTGACAACTTCTATCGTTGCNATTTTACTATCTGTTGAAAATGTATGAGAACCTGCTGATAATTGAATGGTATCTGTAGATCCACCACCTCCTACAAAAGTATCAGAATTACCTTCGCCAGAAGCTGCAATTTTAAATGTATCATTGCCTCCGTCTCCAGTAAGAGTATCTGTTCCTGCACCACCAGTTAATGTATAAGATGGCGTTCCTGTATTATCAGCTCCTGAAACATCGATATCACCACCTGTACTTTTAGCTTTTAGCTCAAAAGTACCTCCCGAATTAGACGTACCACTATCAGCAGTAAATGCCACAACGTCTTCTGCCACAACTGAACCTCCAGTAATAACAACGTCGTCTCCAGTTGCAAGATCTTTAATGGTATCTGATCCAGAACTAATGTTAAAAATATCATCACCATTACCACCATGAAGTTCGTCATCACCGGCACCGCCAGTCAGAACATCATTGCCATCATTGCCTTTGATTGTATCATTTGCGTTATTTCCTAAAATAATGTCGTTACCAGCTCCACCTGTTAATGAATCCTGACCTGTTCCTCCTACTAGTTTAAAAGCTTTTGAGCTACCTGTTGCACTTGCAACTGAAATAGTAACATCGGAACCATCAGCAGCAGTTAAAACAGCATTGTTTGCATCTGAAGAATTATTTTGAGTAGCAGAAGTTGCAGTGAACCCTTTAATTCCAGTTGCATTCAATGTTGCACCAGAGTCTACAACTACTACGTCGCTATCAGATCCAGAAGAACCTCCTAAGTCTGTTACAATATCTGATCCTGAATCTATTGTAATAATATCATCCCCATCACCACCAGTAATGATGTCAGATCCAGCTCCACCTGTAATTGTGTCAACACCAGCATTTCCAACTATGGTATCTCCAGCACCTCCACCTGTTATTATATCAGCTCCAGCTCCACCTTTAAGAGTATCTGCACCGTCTCCACCAACAATTTTAAAAGCTTTTGAACTTCCAGTTGCTAGTGAAACATCTATAGTTCTGCCTCCGCCATCTTTAGCATTTAAAACAGCGTTGTTAGCATTTGTTGAGTTNTTTTGTGTAGTAGATTTTGCAGTAAATCCAATAATATTTGTTGCATTTACTGAGGCACCAGAGCTTACTATTAATACATCATCATCAGAACCAGACCCACCTAAATCTGTAACGGTATCAGTGCCAGAAGTAACTTTAAATGTATCATCACCTGTACCACCAGTTACATTATCATCACCAGCACCACCATCTAATACATCATCAGCCCCTTTACCATCGATAATGTCATTGCCAGATCCACCTGTGATAATATCAGCACTGGCTCCGCCTCTTAGGTCAAAAATACCAGAACCTGCATTTGTCATAGTTATGGTACTACCTCCAGAGTGAGCATTGATGATAGCAGTACCAGCATTTGTTGTATCACTATCAGCTTCAAAATTAGAAGACAAATTGGCTGTAGCAGTTCCACCTGTTACAACCAAATCATCGCCTGTTTGTAAATCTGTAATAGTATCGGAACCAGCTGAAACTGTAATGGTGTCATCACCATCGCCACCGGTAATATTATCATCTCCAACACCACCATTTATGATATCAGCACCACCTTCNCCTGAAATAATATCATTNCCACTTCCACCAGTGATATTATCAGTGGCTGCTCCACCTGTAATCGTAAAAGCCTCTGCTTGGCCTGCAAGACTGACTACCGATCCTGAACTATCTGTTTGAATTTTCTCTATTGTCGCGATTTTTGCATCATTGGTTAAAGCATGAGTTCCNGTAGAAAGAACAATAGTATCTGTTCCACCACCTCCAACAAAAGTATCATTATTTCCTTTAGTTGAAGCGTTAATCTTAAATGTGTCATCTCCACCATCACCCGTTAATGTGTCAACTCCATCACCACCTATTAAAGTATAAGAGCTATCACCATGAGCGGAAGAAAGATTAATAACTCCACCACCACTGGCAGCAGTAAATTCAGCAGTACCTGCAATTATTTTAGTATCAGAAGTTGCTTCAAATGCTGTAATTCCAGTTGCCTGTGCTTTTGCACTATTTGAAACTACCACTATATCACCTGTTGCAAGATCGGTTATCGTATCTGTCCCGCCATCTACTTTAAAAGTATCGTTGTCTGCATTACCAGTAAGTGAATCATCGCCAGCTCCACCTGCAATGATGTCATCACCACCACCTCCTGTAATAATGTCATCTCCATTACCACCTGTGATTGTATCTCCTGCAGAACCACCATCTACCTTGAGTGTTTCTAGCTGACCGGTTAAGTCAACGGTAGTTGCAGAACTGGCATGTCCTTTAATTGTTTCAACATTTGCTAGTTTACTATTATCTGTGAAAGAGTGAGAACCAGCAGAAAGCTGAAGTATGTCAGAAGTCCCTGCTCCACCGTCTAATGTATCTGCATTACCCTGACCTGCACTATTAACTTTGATCGTATCAGCACCACTACCACCTTTTATATTATCTGTACCGGCTCCTACTTCGATGGTAAAATCTTCTGATTGGTTGGTTAAATCAAGTTGAGAGCCTGATGAGTTAGTCTTTATGGTTTGGATGTTAAGTAATTTAGAATTAGTTGTAAGTGTGTGTACCCCTGTAGAAAGTTCTAAAGTATTTGCTCCACCTTTTCCATCAACTGTATCAGCATCGCCTTCTGTTGTTAAATTTATCTTGAATGTATCATCCCCGCTACCACCAGTAAGTGTATCTGTACCTGCACCACCAGAAATTATATAATTTCCAGACCCTGAATTAGTCATATTAATAACACCACCACCAGCAGCAGCATTTAAATTGGCTGTTCCAGCATTAGAACTAGAGGCGGTAGCTACAAAATTTGTAATACCATTGGCAGTAAGTGTACCACTTGCCCCAATCTGAATAACGTCATTTCCAGACAAGTCTGAGATAGCATCTGAACCTGCATTAATAATAAAAGTATCATTACCGGCTCCACCCGAAAGTGTATCATTACCATTTTCACCATTAATTATATCAGCACCATTACCACCAGATAAAGAGTCATCACTATCACCCCCTTTAAGGGTATCGTCAGCCTTACCACCAGTTATAATATCNACTCCCGCTGCACCATTTATAGTGTAGGCGCCAGCATCTGATAAATTCATATTGATAGTGCTTCCAGTAGATTTTGAATTAATAACGACTGTTCCTGCATTCGTTGTATCAGCATCAGCAACAAAATCAGAAACATTGTTTGCAGTAACTGATCCACCAGTTACAACTAAATCATCTCCTGTTGTTAAGTCATTAATAACATCTGATCCAGCACTGATATTAAAAGTATCATTACCTGCACCACCAGTAAGATCATCATCATCTGCACCACCTGTAATGACATCATTACCAGTACCAGCTGAAATAATATCATCACCNCCTGCCCCAGTAATAATNTCATTGTAGTTACTACCAGTTAGGGTATCTACACCTGAGTTTCCTCCAAGAGTAAACCCATTACCTGCACCCGCAGATGACATATTAATNGTCGTTGTTGTGCCAGCTTTAGAGTTTAAAGTAGCTGTCCCAAGATTTTTAGTNGTAGATCCCGCGGTAAAGCTTTTAATATTAGAAGCAGTAGCTGTAGCGCCAGAGTCTACAATTAAGATATCACTTTGACCACCGGCTGCACCACCTAAATCGTTGATAATATCACTACCAGAGTCTACCTTAAATGTATCATTACCAGACCCTCCNTCTAAGGTATCGCCNCCNGCTTTTCCTGTAATAATATCGTCTCCACCACCACCTTTGAGCACATCCGCACTTCCAGCACCATCGATAGTGAAATTCTCAGTTTGGTTGGTTAAATCAAGTGTAGAGCCTGATGCATTAGCTTCAATTTTACTAATATTTTTCAATTTATTATCAGTGGTTAAAGTATGTGTACCAGCCGATAACTGTAGAGTATTTGTTCCAGCCTTACCGTCGACAGTATCACTATTACCTTGACCCGACGCAGCTATCACAAATATATCATCACCAGATCCACCAGTAAGTGTATCAGTCCCAGAACTACCTGTGATTTTATAAGCCCCTGCTGCAGAATTAGTCATATCGATTGTTCCACCTGATGCAGCAGTCAATTCAGCAGTACCATCATTACGTGTAGAGCTTGTGGCTGTAAAACTAGAAATTCCAGTTGCCTTTGCTGTTGCTGAAGAACTTACAATTAAAATATCTGCCGAAGCTCCTGACCCACTTAAATCAGTAATTGTATCTGTACCAGAATCTACTCTGAATGTATCAACACCAGCATTTCCTGTAAGTTGATCATCTCCTCCACCACCAGTGATGTCATCATTGCCTCCATTACCTGTTATTTGGTCGTTACCAACACCACCATTTATAATATCATTGCCAGAACCACCTTTTAGAGTGTCAACACCTGTTCCACCCGTTATAGAAAAATTACCAGAAAGTGCATCTGTTAAATCGATAGTAATATTAGTATTTGCCCCTGAAAGATTAGCCGCCCCAGAGCTAGTGTTTTTGGTTCCATTTGTTGCAACGAAAGCAGTAATGTCAGCAGCATTTGCCGTTGCGCTTCCAGTAACTACTAAAATATCATTGGTAGTTAAATCAACAACAGTATCTGTACCAGAATCCACATTAAAAGTATCAGCTCCAGCATTACCAGTCATGGTATCGTCTCCAGCTCCACCAGTTAAGCTGTCATCACCTGCATTACCTTGAAGCGTATCGCCNTCATTNCCNCCAAGTATGATGTCGTTACCACTACTANCCTTTAAGNGTATCAGCTTTTGTACCCCCAGTTATGCTAAAACCGTTACCCGAAGTAACAAGCCCTAAATCTATGGTAACGCCACTATTAGCAGCTATTAATTTACCTTTTGCTACATCTGAATTATTCACAGTCGCGCTTGTAGCCGTAAAATTCGCAATTCCTGTAGCATTAGCTGTATTACCAGAAGTGATTTTTAAAATATCACCATCAGATAAGTCTGTAATCGTATCAGTACCGTCATTCACATTAAATGTATCATTACCATCTCCACCGGTAAAATTATCGTTTCCGGCTCCACCACTAATATTATCATTACCAGCCCCACCTGAAATAATGTCAGCACCATCAGCACCATTAATAATATCATTACCTGAACCACCAGTTAATCTATCATCCCCATCATTTCCTGTGATAGTGTATAAACCAGCTGCAGAAGCAGATACGTTGATGGTTGCATTTGTACTGGCCTTTGCAGTTAAATTCGCTGTTCCATCATTTCTGGTACTAGTTCCAGTTGCTGTAAAATTAACAATATTTGTGGCTGTTGCAGTCGCACCACTACTTACGATTAAAACATCATTTTCTCCACCGGATCCGGAACCACCTAAATCAACGATAATATCAGAACCAGAATCAACTTTAAATGTATCTGCTCCTAATCCACCAGTCATAATATCAGCACCAGCTTCGCCCTGGATTATATCATCTCCACCTTCACCTTTGAGGGTATCTGCATCATCACCACCTTTAAGTGAATCATCACCAACACCACCTCTAAGAGTATCAGCACCAGTCCCTCCTATTAAATTAAAGGCTCCCGTATTAGCTCCTGACATATTGATAGTACGTCCACTACCATCTGCTGCGGTTAAGTTAGCTGTACCACCTAGATTTTTTGTTCCTGAATCAGCCGCAAATCCTTTTATACCAGTAGCATTTACTGTGGCTCCGGAAGAAACTACTAAAATATCAGTATCTGAACCTGAGGAACCCCCTAAATCATTAATAATATCGGTACCAGAATCTATGTTAAAGGTGTCGTTTCCAGCATTTCCAGTGAAGGTATCGTTTCCAATTCCCCCTGTTAAATCATCAGCTCCTGCGTCTCCAACGAGGGTATCATCTCCTGCCTCTCCTTTAAGAACACTATCCTTTTTACCTGCTTTAAGTGTATTATCACCAGAACCACCAGTTATGGTATACTTTGCATCTGAATCTGTCATATCAATGGTAACAGTTCCTGAAGCAGCTGTAAGGCTTACTGCGGATGCAGATGTATTGGCATTAGTGGAGGCAGATGTTGCTTCAAATCCAGTAATTCCTGTTACGTTTAGATTTGCACCACTTGTGACTTTGATTATATCACCTGTAGTTAGATCAGTAATAATGTCCGTTCCTGAATCTATATTAAAGGTATCATTACCAGCACCACCCGTTAGTTGATCATTATCTGCACCACCAGTAATATCATCAGCTCCATCTCCTCCTGATATCACATCATCTCCAGATCCACCTGCTAATATGTCATCATTAGCATTACCATTTATAATATCTGCTGAATTACCACCTGTAATATTATCAATAGCTGTTCCTCCATTCAGTGTTAAAGACTCCGTTTGCCCTGTAAAATTGACTGTAGAATCAGAAGTGCTAAGAGAATAATTCTCTATATTTTTTAATTTATTATCATCAGAAAACGTATGAGAGCCACCAGATAATTTAAGAGTATCATTACCTAAGCCACCATCAATCGTATCTGTATTTCCTTCAGTTGTGGCAACTACTTCGATAATATCATCACCCTTACTTCCCGTGATTGTATCAGCAGCAGCACCTACTTTAATAGTATATGTACCAGATCCTACAGTTGCATTCTCTAAATCAATTACACCACCACCACTATCTGCAGTTAGAGTAGCTGCTCCGTCATTTCTTGTTGCTGATGAAGCATCAAAACTAACTATTGATGCATTAGCTATAGCGTTGTTGCTGACAACAAGAATATCCCCTGTAGCTAGTCCAGTAATTGAATCTGTCCCTAATGTAACATTAAATTGATCATTTCCTCCAGCTCCACCACTTAAAATGTCATCACCAGCTCCACCATTCAGGGTATCATTGCCTTTACCACCAGTAAAATTATCACCTGCNGTACCACCATTGATGGTAAAGCCTTCCAACTGATTTCCTAAATTAAGAGTAGTAGCAGAGCTTGCATGACCATTAATTATTTCNATACCACTNAGATTACCATCTACAGTTATACTGTGNGAACCTGCTGAAAGATCTAATATATCTCCAGTTCCAGCCCCACCATTAATAATATCATTCGTTGCATCACCAGCAGCTAGTATTTTTATCGTATCATTTTCTCCACCACCAATTAAGGTATCTGTTCCTGCACCACCTCTGATTTCAAAAGCACCAGTAGCATCAGTCATATTGATGACACCATTATCTGATTTGACACCCAGAATAGCGGTACCTTCATTTTTAGTTCCTGTAGTAGCGACAAAATTGATTATGTTTAAGGCTGTTGCCTTTGCTCCAGTGCTTACTTCAAGTACATCATCTTCACCACCAGATCCAGCGCCTCCAAGTAAAGTAATGATGTCATCACCACTATCCACTTTTAAAGTATCATTACCTCCACTACCTTTGAGTGTATCATTACCTCCACCACCAGTAATGGTATCATTGCCACTTCCTCCAGTCAGATTATCCGCCTGAGCACCACCAGCTACAGTAAAGCCCTCTGTTTGATTGGTAAGATCTAAGGTTGTACTGGTTGAAGCAGCATTTATAGTTTGTATAGTCGCTAATTTATTATCATCACTAAAAGTATGGCTTCCAGATGAAAGATTAATGACATCATCTCCTGCACCACCAATTAAAGTATCATTATTACCATCGCCTGCGGATAAAATCACTATGATGTCATTTCCATCACTTCCAGTGATAGAATCTGTTTGATCACTTATAGTAATTTTAAAACCTTCAGTCTGATTAGTTAAAACTACAGTTGATCCAGCTCCTGTATCTACTTTAATTTCTTCAATATTTTTTATCTTGTCATCATGCGTGGTAAAAGTATGTGTTCCTGATGATAACTGGATTACATCATTGCCGCCATATCCATCAAAATTGTCTGCATCACCTTGAGTTGTTCCACCAATCGTAAAGATATCATCATCCGAGCCACCCCATAATGTATCTGTTCCTGTATTCGTTATTAAGTTATATTTACCAGCACCTGCNTTATTCATCTTAATAATAGATGTAGTACCAGCTTTTGCTGTTAACTTAGCTGTACCAGTAGCATGTTCATTTTTACTACTACTATTAGCAACAAAGTTTGATACATTTATAGCATTTAAGGTTGCTCCTGCGCTGACGACAAAAACATCCCCATTTGTTAAATCATTTACAGTATCGGTTCCACTATTGATATTAAAGGTATCATTACCACTACCACCTGTAATAATGTCATCTCCCGCACCACCTGTTATGGTATCTTGATTATCACCTGCATTAATTGTATCAACACCACCACCACCAGTTATGTAATCTTTTCCTGCACCACCATTAATCTCAAATGTTTCATTCTGACCTGTAAGTACTACAGTTGATCCAGAAGAATGNGTGGTAATGATTTCAATNCCTTTTAGTTTATCATTNTCACTAAAAGTATGTGTTCCTGTTGATAGTGCTAATGTATCTCCACTTCCTCCATGGGTATGACCGTCTATAGTGTCAGCATCACCTTTACCAGAGGCAGTAATGGTAATGATATCATCATCCGTTCCACCTTTTATATTATCAGTGCCACCACTGACGAAAATCTTGAATTTTCCAGATCCAGCTGACATATCAATAGTTGTAGAACTAGTGGTGTGAGCATATAAATTGGCCGTACTAGTACTAGCATTTGAAGTGGTACCACCAGCAGAAAATGAAGTAATATCATTGGCATTCATAATTGCTGTTCCACTAACTTGAAAATTATCACCATTTGTTAAATCGGTAACCGTATCTGTGGCTGTTTCTATTTTAAATAAGTCATTACCACCATTCCCTGTTAATGTGTCATCACCACCTTTTCCTTGAATAATGTCATTACCCCCACCACCAATTAGAGTATCCCCTGCATTATTACCTGTAAGAGTAAATCCCTCATTCTGTCCGTCGATACTTATTGAGGATCCAGAAGTGTGTGCAGAAATCTCACTTATTCCTGTCACATTATCATTATTTGCAAAAGTATGTGCGCCAGTGGATACCTCAATTTTATTAGTGCCACCACCACCGTGTATAGTATCACTATTGGCCTGACCTTCAGCTGATACAATAATTATATCAGCACCACCACCACCCGTGATACTATCTGTACCAGACCCACCAGTAATTTTAAACCCTTCCACCTGATTACTAAGATTAATAGTGGAGTTATTAAGAGTTATATTTTCAATATTCTCTAATTTATTATTATCTGTTAGTACATGTTCCCCTAATGAGACTTCTAAAGTATCATCACCAAGTTTTCCGTCAAAAGTATCTGAATTACCATGCGTAGCAGTCAAAATTTTAAAAGTATCAGCTCCGCCATCACCTGTAAGTGTATCTGCACCTGCACCTCCAATTATTGTGTAAGAGGCATTTCCTGATGCACTATTCATATTAATAATGCCGCCCCCAGTGGTGACTGTGGTTAAGGTGGCAGACCCCAAATTTTGAGTGTCGCTAGTTGCTACAAAATTCTTAATATCAGTGGCATTTGCAATAGCTCCTACTGAAACTTTAAGAACATCACTCTGACCTCCTGCAGCTCCTCCTAGATCTTTAATGGTATCAGTACCACTATCTATGTTAAATATATCATCTCCTAATCCACCAGTAATAATNTCATTTCCACCTTTTCCTGTAATACTATCGTTACCTGAACCACCTTTGAGGTCATCACCAGAGGCAGCGCCATTTATAGTATAACTTTCAGTTTGATTAGTAAGATCCAAGGTAGAACCTGATGAATGTGCATCAATAGTTTTTATATTCTGAAGATTAGCGTTAGTAGTTAAATCATGAGCACCAGCAGACAACTTCAGTTTATTATTGCTTCCACCACCTCCGTCTATTACGTCTGAATCTGCGTGACCAGCACCTCCTATGTGAATCGTATCATCCGCATTTCCACCACTTATAATATCTGCAGCACTCGTTCCTGTTAAAATATCTGCCCCATCTCCACCTACAATTTTAAACCCTTTTGAGCCAACAGCTACACCAGACACGTCAATAGTACGTCCACCACCATCTTTAGCTGTAATCACGGCATTATTTGCATCTGTAGCGTTATTTTTTGAATCATTGGTTGCCTGGAACTGAAATACAGTTGCATTTAAAATTCCAGTGCTTGTAATAACGACAACATCACTTTCTGGAGCACCATTAGCACCACCCAAATCATTTATGGTATCTGTACCTGAGCTAATATTAAATGTATCGTTTCCAGTTCCACCAGTAATAATATCATCACCACCATTACCAGTGAAAATATCAGCACCCGCACCCCCTGTGAGAGTATCACCATGTGTCCCACCAACTAAGGAGAAAGGTCCCGAAGCAGCTGATACATCAATTGTTCTACCAACACCATCTTTGGCTGTCAAAATTGCTTTGTTTGCATCCGATGTGTTATTTTTTGTATCAGTTGTGGCTGTAAAGCCTATAATATCCACTGCATCTAGTTTAGCTGTACCATTTATAACAACAACGTCATCTTCATTACCTGCAGCTCCACCTAAATCCTTTACAGTATCAGTACCTGAATCAATCGTTATAATGTCATTACCTGCCCCTCCTGTGATAATATCATCACCCCCTTGAGCAGTAATAGTGTCTACATTTGACCCACCTATAATAGTGTCACTACCCTCTCCACTTTTAATGGTATTAGCAAAGTTACCAGCAGTTATATGAAATCCTTCAACTTGAGTTGATAAATCAACATTGGTTCCACTAGTGGTGGTACTAAGTGTTATCTTCTCAATATTTACTATGTTGTTGTTNGTAGTTAGAGTATGGGTTCCCGAGGAAAGCGTTAAAGTATCTGAACCTAAGCCTCCATCCAAAGTGTCATTATTGGCATGACCAGCAGCAGAAACAGTAATAATATCATCGCCAGCTCCACCCGTTAATGTATCGCTTCCGTCATTACCAATAAGAGTAAAGCCCTTAGAAGTAGCTTTTGCATTAGCTACACTAATTGTTCGTCCTGCACCACTTTTAGCGCTAAGAACAGCATTAGCTGCATCAGTAGATTTATTTTCCGTTTTATTTGTAGCACTAAAATTTATTATATCCGTAGCATTTGCAGTAGCTCCTGCAGAAACAACAAGGACGTCATTATCACCTCCAGCACCACCTAANTCTTTTACAGTATCCGTATTTTCATCAACATTGAATGTATCATTCCCAATACCTCCTGTCATGATATCATTGCCAGCACCACCTGTAATGATATCAGCACCTTTACCTCCAGAGATTATATCAACATCACCACCCCCAGAAATAATATCTGAACCATCTCCTCCTGTAAGAGTATCTTTACCTGTTCCACCTACTATTTTAAATGCTTTTGAAGTTCCCGTAGCCGCGGATACATTAATAGTAACATCTTGACCATCTTTGGCTTTTAAAACAGCATTGTTTGCATCAGCTGCATTATTTTTTGTATCACTAGTGGCTGTAAAGCCAATAATATCAACCGCATCTAAAATCGCAGATCCATTAATAACGACGACGTCTTGATCATTACCCGTAGAACCACCTAAGTCTTTAACTTTATCAGTTCCCGATGCTATGGTAATAGTGTCATTTCCGTCACCAGCTGTTATAATATCGTCACCAACATCACCAGTGATAATATCATCATGACCAGCTCCACCAGTTATAGTATCAACTCCATCTCCACCTAAAATGATGTCTGCTCCAGCTCCACCTTTTAATGTATCATCTCCTGTACCTCCAGCGATCTTAAATGCACCTGAAGACCCAGTGGCTAAAGAAACATCAATAGTGACATCAGATCCATTTTTCGCATTTAAAATAGCATTATTGGCATTACTTGCGTTATTTTTAGTAGCACTTGTTGCCTCAAAACCTACAATATCTACTGCATTTAAAATAGCAGAACCATTGATAACAACTACATCTTTATCAGTTCCTGATGAGCCCCCTAGATCTGTTACTTTGTCTGTTCCCGATGCTATGGTGATAATATCAGCGCCGTCACCACCTGTAATAATATCATTTCCTGTACCACCATCGATTGTATCAATTCCTGCATTACCAACAATAGTATCCGCTTCTCCTCCACCTGTGATAGTATCAGCACCACCTGCACCTGTTAATGTGTCTTGGCCTGTTCCACCAACCAACTTAAATGCTCCTGTTGCTTTAGAAACGTCAATGGTAACGTTTTCACCATCTTTGGCATTTAAAACTGCATTTAATGCACCTGTCGAGTTATTCTGGGTAGAATTAGTTGCGGTAAAACCAATAATATTTATCGCATTAAGAGTTGCGCCAGCTTTGACTACAACTACATCCTGATCATTACCTGTTGACCCACCTAGATCATTGATTTTATCAGTATCCGTATCAATAGTTATGCTATCGTTACCATCACCACCTGTAATAATATCATTTCCTGCACCACCAGTAATAATATCATTTGCTGCTCCACCATCAATGGTATCTATATCATCACCGCCAGTGATTATATCTGCACCAGCTCCACCAGTTAAAGTATCTTTTCCTGTACCCCCAACTAGTTTAAACGCTCCAGATGATCCCGTTGCTTTGGATACATCAATAGTAACATCATTAGCATCTTTTGCTGTTAAAGTGGCATTTGAAGCTGAAGTAGAGTCATTCTTGGTGTCACTAGTTGCTGTAAATCCAATAATATCAACAGCGTCTAGACTTGCACCTGTTTTTATTACAACTACATCTTCATCAGTTCCTGACGCTCCTCCTAAATCTTTTACTATATCGGTTCCAGCAGCAATCGTTATAATATCATTTCCTGCACCACCAGTAATAGTGTCATTAACATTTCCAGATCCATCTGTAATAATATCCGCACCACTACCTCCAGTGATAATATCTATCCCACCTTGACCAGTGATGGTAAACCCTTCAGTTTGACCATTTAAATTAGCGACTGAACCACCCGTATTAGCAAGGATTATTTCTACAT
>FUFK010066460.1_pt1 | contig 22969 bp, 13 predicted proteins | sample 1021851 | NCBI WGS metagenome assembly FUFK01 (sample SAMEA51879418, study PRJEB19060) | metagenome
GCTAAACATGTAGTTGCTTCAGGACTTTCCCGAGAATGTGAAATTCAATTAGCCTATGCAATCGGAGTACCTAAGCCGGTTAGTGTTCGAGTTGACACTTTCGGTACAGGTTTGATACCTGACGAACAGATTTCATCTCTTGTAAGTGATAATTTTGATTTCCGTCCGGGGCATATCATTCATAATCTACGATTAAAATCTCCAATTTATTCAGCAACTGCTTCAGGAGGACACTTTGGTAGAGTGCCAAAAGACCCTTCTCAGTTCACTTGGGAAAGGTTAGATGAGAATATTATCGCTACATTCGCTGCACAATTGTGAATCATACTCGCATTTCTTATTTTTCGCGAGGGCTTCATAGCGAAGGTAACGGTCCAGCGGGTAATGCGTCGCGGTTCAGTAGTAGCCTGTGTCCTTTTTTTGTTGGCTTCTTGTGGCCCACTGGTCGGCATTGTATCGGCAGATTCGTCGGTTCTGTTAGATCTTGATCGCGATCTAGTTGTTTTAACCCCTGGTCAATCAACTAATGTTACTTTAACAGTTGAAAATAATGATACTTCTATCCATGATTTTTCAGTTTCATTAGGTAGTTCTTCTGCTGGCTCTGAATGGGTGGTTAATTTAACTCAAACTACAATCAATCAAGTCTTCCCTTATGCTAGCGATTCCATTGAAATTATAATTTCATTGAATGGGAATCCGTCATCCTCTTCATCAGGGACACAATGGATTTTAGTTAATCGAAGTGGGGCATCATCTAGTATCGAGATTCACCTTTCTGTAGGTGCTATGTATCTACCAGACATTGATGCAACTGGAATAGGAAATAATGGCTTAGTCCATTCTGAAGTAAATTCTACAATTAACCTGCCAATTGAAATTTCTAATTTTGGTTCAGTTCAAGATACAATATTGCTAAGTGTTGGTTCAGAACCAGACCTAGCAGCCTTTTGGGCTAATCAATCAAGTGGAAATAGTTCGAATAATTCTGGTAATAATAACAGTGGCGGGGATAACAATGATGGAAACAACTCTAGTGGAAACAACTCTGGTGGAAGTAATACAACTACAATCAATAATTTACTGATGTATGGTAACAGTTACACTTCTCAAAATTCATTACACACAATTCTTGAAGATCTAGGGGTCAATGATGCTGAAGCATTGACTGGATCAGTCCTTAGAGTAAATTCAAACAGTGGTAGATTGTACATTGAAGGTGCAAAAGCCAGTAAATCAGACAACAAAGAAGAAGCTGTTCCGGTTAGTGCTTCAAATGTTGTTGTTGTTAAGTTGGATGAAACTGACAAGTATAGAATCCANCAATTAACCGGTAACAGGAGTTGAAAAAGATGGGTAGCAGTAATCACTTGAANCGTTTGGCAATGCCAAGAAGTTGGCCTTTACCTCGTAAGACNTCTATNTGGGTAACTAGAGCANCAGCAGGTGCACACGCACTTGAGTTGTGTATGCCGGTTAGAGTTGTAATTAGAGATGTATTGGGATATGCAAAATCAGCAAGAGAAGTCCGCCATATTCTACATAATAACCTAGTATCAATCGATGGTAGAGTTTGCAAAGACAGCCGTAGAGGTGTTGGTTTCATGGATGTCCTAACCCTTGGAGAAGAAAATTATCGATGTATAATTGACCAAAAGGGNAGNCTAAGATATAGNCCNATTTCCAAGAAAGAAGCNNAGACAAAGGTTTGCCGAATTAATGGNAANANNACTNTNAANGGNGGAANAACNCANNTNAATCTNCANGATGGNAGAAATATTTTGGTTGANGANNCCANNGANTANAGNACTGGAGATTCANTNGTCNTNTCTTTGCCTTCTCAAGAAATTAAAAAGCATATCAGATTCGCTGAAGGAACCCGCTGTTATTTGACAGGTGGTGCGCACGTTGGTGAATTTGCAGATGTAAAAGAGTACATAGTAAAGAGATCAAGTATGCCTAATGAAGTACAATTCGCTGAATTTGGTACAGTTGTATCAAATGTATTTGCTGTCGGAGATGAAAAATTACCTTCTACTGAGGTGGTTGAATGAGTGATTCAGTTAACCCTATGATGGAGCCAAGAATTACCAAGGTTAGTATTAACATCGGTGTTGGTGAAATGTCTACCTGTGCACTTCTTGACAACGATGAGGTCAAGTGTTGGGGTCGAAACGATGTAGGAGAACTCGGCGACGGCACCACCACGGCCAGCAATTCTCCTCCTTCCTCCGGTATCACGTTCCCTTCAGGCGAGACACCTGTGGACCTTACGAATTCTGGTGCAGGTATATACCATTACTGTGCATTGCTCGACAGCGGAAATGTATCTTGCTGGGGATGGAACCTCTACGGTACAGNTAGGCGATGGCNCAANNACCAATCGTCTCTCACCCACCCTCACANACTCCCTTGGCACAGNCCGAACAGCCNNGNATGTGACCACAGGTNNCNGTCACACATGCGCCCTTCTCGACAATGGNGACATCAAGTGCATGGGGTGGAACAATCAGGGACAGTTGGGCGATGGCACAACCACAGACCGTACTTTACCCACACTTGTGTCCACCTCCTACACGTTCAATACTACGCTTGGCTCAGGCGGCGGTTCNGGCAGCGGCTCAAGTGGCGGCATGACCAACGTCACCGGTGCAACCTCCTGTACGGCATCTCCAAACCTACCAACCGGCTTGAACATCGACAGCAGCACGTGCACCATCAGCGGTACGCCAACGGTTGAGGCGGTAAACGCAACCTACGAGATCAACGCCACCATCGGTGGTGTTACTCACATCGGAAGCGTTTGGCTATCCGCGGCTCCGTTCGGCACCATCACCTCTGCGGTGGACGGTGCGGCGCTCAACTTGGGTGAAGCGATGACGCCGATCGCCCTCAACTACACCTCACAAGCACCTCCCGGGAGTTCCGGTAACGGAACGGTATGGACGCCCACCCCTCCTTCAGGCATTTCCACAAGTCCCCGAATGGGCGACTATTTCATGCTTGAGCACGACGACGTGATCTACTTTGATGCCATGATGTCCAACGCCAAAAAGGCCGTGTACGCATTCAGCACCGTTAATGGAACCATGTGGAATACATACGACATAAGCAGCATCACCAGCGCGACCAGCTTCCAGCCCTACACGGGATATCGTTTGGCTCAATTTGTCGGTGATGACCTATTCTTCACAGTCAAAAACAGTACTTCTGGCTCAATCTATGAGTTATGGGTTTATTCCACTTCAAACGGAACAACATGGAGAGCAATGCAACAGACTGCAGCGAGTTATGGTTTAACAATGGAATTTGTCATTGGCGATCGACTCTATTTCGATGAACACGCATGGACCGGCGGTTCCAGTACTACGCCCTTGATTGGGGTCTATGATACCTCAAATCACTCGTATTGGAATTATTCGACGACGATGCTCAATTACGGTATAGGAAACTGTCCCGCACCCGGTGCAAATTTCCATACCANCGTGGGAGATACCATTTACTTTGATGCCTGCGATGCTTCGCAGTCGTATGGAGTCGAAATGTATGCGTTTAACACCGTCAACGGAAGTTACTGGAGGGTTGCAGACCTTGACAACGGGACCGATCATTCATGGCCCGGAAAGCACATGCACATCGTGATCGACGACGTGATCTATTTTGATGCGCAGGTCGGCACAGGGGCCATCAACACTCATGCATTGTATGCTTACAACACATCGAACGGAACCATTTGGTTGGCAGCAGATCTTAATGAGCCAGGATACCACATGAAACCACACTCAATGGCTTCAGCCATCCTCTGGCGTAAACCTGTTGTCATTGGAGAANNNCATGNANNTCGACGCGAGGGCTTCATCTTACACGGCACGAACGAGCATTGGTTCCACGTGCTCCACACACACAGAAATTTACGCTTACAACATTGGAAACCAAACGGCATGGTGTGTTGCCGATGCGGGAGGACCTGGATGGAGTGGTTCGGGCCACAACAGCGATGCTGCTAACAACATGCTGTATTTGGTTGGCGACGTTCTCCTGTTTGACGCAGAAACGGGTTCAACCCAGGGGGGCGCTCAAACACGAACAAACAGTTTGTGGGCACACAACTTATCCAACGGCTCAACCTGGGAAATCAGTACCGTACCCACGCAATATGATAGGCTCCAAGAAGTTGGAAATGGTTTCAATCCATTTTCAACAAACAATGCGCTGTACTTCCCCGCCAAAAACGAAACCGTGGGGTTGGAAGTTTGGGGCTACGACATTGTCAACCAAACATACTGGCTGGTAAACGATACGTGCCCTGGGTGGTGCATGGGTATATCGGGAGGCGGTTTCCACTCGCTCGTGCATCAAGGCGTGTTTTATTCACCCGTGCGAATCTCTCAAAACGGTATAGGTGAACAATACATTTTGGGTGCATTCAATCCTGTCCCCTCGAGTTCAACCAGCAGCGGCGGCTCGGGCGGCGGTTCAAGCGGCGGCTCTTCTGGAGTCACGTGGAGCACGCATCCTGCATTGCCAGCCGGCATGAGCATCTCGGCCGGCGTCATCAGCGGTACGCCGACGGTCTACGCTCTGAACCAAACCTACACGATTTACGCCAATCAGAGCGGCTACTCGACCACGCACGAGTTGTACTTCAGCGTGGATACGGACAATGCGCACACGGTCGTTGAGAACCAAACCATCGATCCCATTGGCTTCCATCCACCGTTCTCGGGCGGGACCACCACGTGGACCGTTTCACCGAACCTGCCGGCCAGCCTGACCAACAGTTCCACCACGGGCGAAATCACGGGCACGGTAACCTCAACCACGACCAACGCCACGTACACGGTCACCGCCATGCACAGCGACGGGTCCACGGAGACCTTCACGTTCAGTTTGCGAAGCCTTGCGGACTACGACGGCGATGGTTCACCAAACGACTTGCCAAGCGACTACGATGCGGCCGAAGGGCCAACGCCCGGTCTTGCTGCTGATTCCGACGACGACGGCGACGGTCTTGCCGACAGCGTGGAAACCGACACCGGCATCTACGTTGACGGCACGAACACCGGGACCGACCCGCTGAACCCCGACACCGACGGTGACGGCATCTGCGACGGGCCCAATGCGGTGTACAACGTGTGCATTGCAGGGCCGGACAGCGACCCCAACGGTGCAGGTCAACCGGCAACCTTGGTGGCCGTGAACAACACCGCCATCACCACGCTGGCCCCCTACCACACGCTTTCAGGCGGCACCTACGAGTACGAGCCTGACCTGCCCGACGGGTTGGTGATGGACGCCAACACCGGCGAACTCAGCGGCACGCCAACAACAACCACGGGCAACATCACCTACACGGTGTGGGTGAACAACACCAACGGTGAAAAATTGAGCTACACCTTCACGATCGAGGTCCTGGAAGACAGCGACGGCGACGGCGACCCGAACGAACTGCCCGGCGATTACGACCCGACCAACCCCGACGCCCCCGGCCTCACCGAGGACCTTGACGACGACAACGACGGTCTGCCCGACACCAACGAGACGGAAACGGGTTCTTACGTTGATGAGAGCGACACGGGCACGAGCCCAACCAACCCCGACACCGACGGTGACGGTATGTGCGACGGCCCCAACGCCGTGAGCAACGTGTGTTCGGCCGGACCGGACGCTTTCCCGCATGACCCGTCGGCCGACACCGACACGGACGGCGACGGCCAGCCCGACACCATCGACGGCGACTCCACGAGCGTCCCGCCGCTGGTTGAGGACGAGGACGACGACGGCGACGGCCTGGACGACGTGAACGAGACGGGCACGGGCACCTACGTGGACGAGAGCGACACGGGCACCGACCCGCTCGACCCCGACACCGACAACGACGGGATCTGCGACGGGCCTAACGCCGTTCCGCCCATCTGTGTGGCCGGTCCGGACTTGACCCCGCTCGGTGAAGCCGCCGACGGCGTGGTCTACCTGCTCAACAACACGGTGATGTCTTCCCTGACACCGCAAGCAACCGGCGCGGGCGTGACCTACGAAATCTGGCCCGACCTGCCCGACGGCCTGAACATCGACGCCACCTCCGGCATCATCAGCGGAACGCCCACCAAGGTCATCACGAAAACCAACTTCACGGTGTACGGGAACGGCTCCGGCACGCCGATTGTGTTCAGCTTCTTCCTGCAGGTGCTCGAGGACACCGACCGCGACGGCGAGCCGAACGAACTGCCCGAAGACTATCCTGAAGACGGCGATTTGGTTGAAGATTTGGACGACGACGGCGACGGTGCTTCCGACCTTTCGGAGACGGGCACGGGCATCTACAACGGCGCCGGCGACCTCGGTACGGATTCCTTGAACCCCGACACCGACGGTGACGGTATCTGCGACGGACCCAATGCGGTACCGCCCGTTTGTCTGGCCGGTCCGGATTCCAACCCCGTCGGTACGGGACCGTTCGGTCCGACCGTGCTGGTGAACAACACCGAGGCGACCCCGATTCAACCGCCCAACTCGGTACCGGGCGCGACCTGGGAACTTTCGCCAGCCGACCTGCCCGACGGCCTGGTCTTTGACAGCAGCACGGGTGTCATCAGTGGAACGCCGACCGAGTCGATGGAGAACAGAACCTACACGATTTGGGCCAACACCACCGATCCAACGTTCTCCGTTGAGGCCACGTTCTGGCTTCAGGTTTTGGAGGACTACGACGGTGACGGCATGCCCGACGAACTGCCCGACGACTACCCCGACACCGGCGAGGAGCCCTACACGCTCATCGAGGACGAGGACGACGACAACGACGGCATGTCCGACGTTGACGAGGGCATCATCGGCACCGAGCCGCGCAACCCCGACACCGACGGTGACGGCTTCTGCGATGGCGGTTTGGGCGTGGAGGGCGTGTGTTTCGCCGGCCCTGACAGCGCCCCGCTCGACCCCGACCTGCCGGTCAACACCGACGGTGATGCTTACCCCGACGACGACCCCGACGGTCCGGGCGGCCTCACCGCTGACGACGACGACGACAACGACGGTTTCCTCGACACGCTGGAAATCGAATGTGCCTCCAATCCGCTCGATGCGGACGACGGCCCCGACGATTTGGACGGCGACGGCATCTGCGATTTGATGGACGACGACATGGACGGCGACGGCATCCCCAACGACGACGAACTCGGCCTGCCGCTTGACACGGCATCCAACAACGCCGACACCGACGGCGACGGCGTTTGCGATGGACCGAACGCCGTGAGCGACGTGTGTTCGGCCGGACCGGACGCTTTCCCGCTCGATCCGGCCGGTGCAAAGGACACCGACAACGACGAAAACCCCGATGAGTTGGTTCCCGGCGTTGACTCAACCTCCGAACCACCTCTGGTGGAGGACTTTGACGACGACGACGACACCTGGTCGGACGTCGACGAATTGGCGTGCGGCACGTCAAGCCCCGTCGACGATAGCAGCGTTCCGGTGGACACCGACGGCGACGGCGTCTGCGACCCTCTTGACCCTCGTTTGGACCTCCCGTTCACGCTCGAGTACCCGACCCAACACGTGGACCTCTTCGTGAACCAAACCATGCCACCTTTGCTGCCGTTCATCAACGGCAGCGGCGAAGTCAACACGTGGGAACTTGTTGGCGAACTCCCTGAAGGCCTGACCTTTGGCTGGAGCCCAGCCCGAGATGCCGTTCTTGACGGCAGCATCAGGGGAACCCCGGTGAACGCCACCGAGACGGTGAACCTGACGGTGTGGGCCAACAACACGTTCTATCAGGAGTCGTTTGCACTTTCGCTCACGGTGTTCAACGATTCAGACAACGACAGCCTGCCGGACACACTGCCGGAGGGATACGTTGGCAACCTGACCGAAGACACCGACGACGACAACGACGGTCTTTCCGACTCTCAAGAGACGGCATGCGGTTCAGACCCGAACAACAACGCCTCGGGTCAGGAGTCGTGGCTGGCCGTGTGTCTGCGCGCCGGAGGCGACGACCGGCAGGACGACGGTGTCAACTGGATGTGGTGTTTCCCCTGCCTGCTGCTTCTGTTGCTTCTCCTTGTCATTCCGTTGCTGCTCGGCCGAGACCGCCGTTCCATCGTCATGCGTTCGGACGGTCCTGAGCCCGAGAACACCACGGCGGAGCCAAACTTCGTAGCGGGTGCGGGCACCGAGGACGACCCGTTCATCCTCGCACCCGTCGGGCCGCTCCAACCGGGGGCCATCGAATCAACCGTNGAAGAGATCACCGTTGGAAACATGAGTGAAATCAGCGTGCAGATGGTCGATTACAACGACGACAGCAACTACGGTCGCTTCAACATGTACGAGTCGTCCTTCAGCATGGAAGGATCTCGAGTTCTGTCGGTGGGCAAAGACGGTGAGGTGGTCATCAACTTCAAGTTCGACGACAGCGAATTCCCAACGTTCGAGGGCGGCACCTACACCGCTCGCATCAAACTTGGCAAGGCCAGCGTGCACTTCCTCTGGGACGTCACCATCATGGCCGACGACAACAAGGCCGAGTCGGAAAAGAAGAACACGATGACGCGCATCAAGAAGCGAAAGAAATCCTTTGACTTCGAACGCATCGGCAAGGCCACCAAGAAGGACGCTGACGACCTCCAAGTCATCAAGGGCATCGGCCCCTACAGCGAAGAAAAGCTGAACGCGCTCGGCATCTTCACGTACGCACAACTCGCCAACTTCGATCGAGCGACCGAGGACGAGGTCAACGATGCCATCGAGCACTACAAGGGACGCATCCGTCGAGACGAATGGGTCAAGCAGGCGCAGGACATCATCGGTGCTCAAGCAAAGGCCGACGAAGAGGCCCTGAAGGCCGCTGAGGAAGCCCAGGCCAAGGCGGAAGCCGAAGCCAAGGCGGCCGAAGAGGCNGAAGCCGCCAAGAAGGCCGAAGCGGAAGCCGCTGCTGCTGCCAAGAAGGCTGAAGAGAAGGCCGCCAAGGAAGCCAAGGCTGCTGAAGAGAAGGCCGCCAAGGAAGCCGAAAAGCAAGCAAAGGCCGAGGCCGAGAAGAAGGCCAAGGAAGAAGCCGCTGCGAAGAAGAAGGCAGAAGCTGAAGCCAAGAAGAAGGCCAAGCCTGCGACCAAGGAAACCAAGAAGCAAGCGGAACTCAAGCGCGTGAAGTCGCGTGCCAAGTCCATCGACTTCAAGGTGCTCGGCGAGGCCACGTCCTCCACGTTGAAGACCGAGGTCAAGAAGGGCGCCACCCGCCTTGAAGTGGCCGATACCTCGCAGTTTGCCGACGCAGGCACAGCCGCTCTCGAGGACACCAAAGGCTCCACGGTCATTTCGTGGACCGGTAAGGACGGCAGCTCGCTGACCGGCGTATCGGGCATCACTCGGGCGTTCGGCAAGGCCGCCATCGTCACGTCGAAGGACGACCTGCAGGTCATCAAGGGCATCGGGCCGTTCATCGAAGAGAAGTTGAACGCACTCGGCATCACCACGTACCGACAGATCGCCAACATGAACGCCAAACTGGAGAAGCAGGTCAACGAGGCCATCGAGTTTTTCCCGGGTCGCGTCAAGCGAGATCAATGGGCGACGCAAGCCAAGATTTTGCTCGGCGAGAACGTGAAGCTGGACGAGAAGGCCCTCAAGCAAACCGAGGAGCTCGAGCGTGTAGCCGCCAAGGCCGAGAAGATCGACTTCGCGACGCTCGGTGTTGCTGTGGCTTCGGAGAAAGACGACCTTCAGTCCATCAAGGGCATCGGGCCGTTCATCGAGGAGAAACTCAACGCTTTGGGCATCTTCACCTTTGAGCAGGTGAGCAAGATGACGGCGAAGATCGAAGAAGAGGTCAACGTCGCCATCGAGTTCTTCCCTGGACGCGTCAAGCGAGACGAGTGGGCCAAGCAGGCCAAGAAACTGCACAAGGAAACGAAGTGAGCCTTTGACGGGCAACCTTCGGGCCCTCGGCACCGGGGGCTTTGGCCGTGACCGTTGCGTCTCAAACCGCTGCGTTCACGGCATCCTCAGCGTAAATCGTTATAGCAAAACGAAGGGTTGTTGACGCCATGGGTATGCTGTTTTCCCGAATCAAATCTGCTCCCGCAGAAGGCTTGCTGTTGTTCTGTACGCTCGTCACCATGGTGTACTCCTTGAATTTCATGTTCGCCTCTGCGTGCTACGTGACCGGCGGTGAAGGTTGCTTTTCCCTGTTGAACAACGGCACCACCTCAGCCGACGCTGCGTGGGGGAACGGGGCGCCTGAGTTTGCGTTCAACGGCATTCTGATGTTTGGCATTCTGATGTCCAACCTTCTCATTCTCAACGAGGGCGCCAAGGGCAAGTGGACGATCATGATCCCGGTCCTGATCGGTTTCGTGGTCGGCACCGTTGTCCTGTGGACGATGTGGGTCGAAAACGGCTCAAGCGAAGCTCCAAAGTTTGTCCTTCCGATCGTGACCCTGGCCTACGCCGCGGCGTACTACCTTCTGATGGGGGAGGACGAGGTCAACGAGGGCATGAGCGACTTCAAGATCGGCCTCGGCGTCAAGGACCCCGTCACCATCGTGGCGCTGCTCTTCGTCATCGCCACCGGTGCGTTCTACGTCGTGCGTCAACTTGTCAATCCAGAGTCCGTGATCGAGGCCATCAACGGGGTCAATGGTGCCGATGGTTTGGGCGCTCCTGCGAAGGTCACGGTCGCGTTTACGGGCGCCCTGCTCCTGCCGTACGTGCTGTGGGCGACCCTCATTTTGACCCAGGGCGCAGAAGGCATGTGGCCCGTGGCGCACCCACCGCTGTTTGCGTTCATGGCCGTGGCGGTGGCGAACTACTTCGGTTTTGTTTTCGGACCGGTTCGAGAATTCACCGAACAGAACCAAATGGACGCCATGGCTGGACCGATGACCCTGCTGATCTTCCTGGTCGTTTACCTGCGTCTGCGTGAGGAGGGCATCGAAGAGGGCATGACGTTCAGCGGGGAACCGTCCGATTCGAGGGGCTTCGACTTCATGTTCACCTGCGTTGTGGTGATGGTTTCCTTCGNATACTTCCTCGTGAACATGCTTTCCTGAGTTCCGAGCCTTGCAACCCTTTTGTGCGGTGAAAGGATTCGTCGAGGACGTACGATAGAGTTCAAGAGGGGCCGACCGTTGAGACGCTCATGGATGACTTGGACAAGGGTCAGAACCACACCGTTCGCGACATTGGACTGGCCGACAAAGGTGCCTTGCTCGTCGATTGGGCCCGTGCTCGAATGCCGGTCCTGGCCAAACTCAAGGAGGAGGCCGAGCGAACCAAACCGCTTGCCGGCATGCGCGTCGCAGGGTGCCTCCACGTGACCAAAGAAACCGCCGTGCTCATCGAGGCCATTCGGGCTGCTGGCGCTGAACTTTCCTGGTCCGGGTGCAACCCCTTGTCCACGCAGGATGAGGTTGCGGCCTGGCTTGCGAGCGAAGGCTATTCCGTTCATGCTTGGCACGGCCAGTCCACCGAGGACTTCTACTGGTGCATCGATAAAACGCTCGAGTTCAAGCCCACGCTAACCCTTGACGATGGAGCCGATCTCATCGTTCGTGTTCACGGTGAAAAGTCCGAGTACGCTGCCGGCGTCATCGGCGGCACCGAGGAGACCACCACCGGTGTTCACCGACTGCGCGCCATGGCCGCTGCCGGAGACCTCCGATACCCGGTCATCGCCGTCAACGACGCCGTCACGAAATGGGATTTCGACAACGTGTACGGAACCGGCCAGTCCACCCTTGACGGCATCCTGCGCGCCACCAGCGTTCTCCTCTCGGGCAAAACCTTCGTTGTCGCTGGATTTGGACACTGCGGCAGCGGAGTTGCCATGCGAGCCCGCGGCATGGGTGCAAACGTCATCATCACCGAAGTGGACCCGCTACCGGCCCTCCGAGCGGTGATGGAAGGCTACCGTGTGATGCCCATGGACGAAGCCGCCAAGCTGGGCGACATCTTCTGCACGGCCACCGGTATGGAGGACATCATCGTGGGTCGCCACTTTGAGTCGATGAAGGACGGCGCCATCGTTTGCAACACCGGTCACTACGACTGCGAGATCAACATCACGGATCTTGAAGCACAAGCCACGTCGGTTCGAACCATCCGTCAAGACAACGAGGAATTCCTCATGCCCGATGGTCGCCGTATTTTCCTCCTCGCCCGTGGCCGACTGGTCAACCTTGCCGCCGCCGAAGGCCACCCGTCCGAAGTGATGGACATGTCCTTTGCCAACCAATTCCTTTCCCTGTGCCGCCTGGCAGCGGAAGGAGACTCGATGGGCAAGCAAGTGTACGACATCACGACCGAGCAGGACCAGGCGTTGGCCACCACCAAACTGGACACCCTTGGCTTCAGCATTGACTCGCTGACCGACGAGCAAATCGCCTATCAGGACGACTACACCGTTGGCACGTGATACGTCCTGCGGTGGTCCGGCGTTGACCACAGCGATTAGCGCGAACCCGTCGCCGTTGCGTTGTTTGAGGTTCTCACGGCAAGTATTGAATAGAAAAGCAAAGAGGCGAGGGACATGACGCAATCGTGGTTGTTCACCTCCGAATCGGTTGCGGCCGGCCATCCCGACAAGTTGTGCGACGCCATCTCCGACGCCATCGTTGATGCGTGCCTCGCTCTCGACCCCAAAGCCAAGGTGGCCGTGGAAACCCTCGTCAAAGGACGTCAAGACCGTTCGCACATCGTGCTGGCCGGTGAGGTCAAGCTCGCCGAGGGAATCAAGGCTCCCGATTACGTCGCCATCGCCCGCCAGACCGCAGCAGACATCGGCTACGTTGACCACGCCATCGGCATGGACGCCACGTCGGAGGAGCGATGCGAGGTCACTCAACTCATCACGAGCCAATCCGCACACATCAACCGAGGCGTGGTTCAATCCATTGACGACCAGGGCGCCGGCGACCAAGGCCTGATGTTTGGCTACGCCTGCAACGAGACCGAAGCCTACCCCGAACACAAAGGCCGCTGGATGCCGCTGGCCATCGCACTCGCTCAGGCACTCACCCGGCGGGTCAGTAATGCCGGCAGCGATGGAACGCTGCCCTGGGCTCGACCGGACGCAAAATCACAGGTGACGCTGATGCACGGAAGCGACGGTCAGCCGTCCCACGTGGACAACGTGGTGATCGCCGTTCAACATCGAGACATGATCGAAGAATTCGGTTCCGAGGAAGCCGAACAAGCGTGGATTCGGGAGCAGGTGTTGGACCACGTCATCAAACCGGTGCTTCCCGACTCCTTGATGACCGACGACACGACGGTGTTTGTGAACTCCACCGGTCGATTTGTTGACCCGGGCGGTCCGTATGCGGACGCCGGTCTGACGGGCCGAAAAATCATCGTCGACACCTACGGAGGGCGCGGACGACACGGCGGCGGTGCCTTCTCGGGCAAGGACCCGACGAAGGTGGACCGGTCGGCGGCCTACGCCGCTCGCTGGGCAGCCAAACACGTCGTGGCCTCCGGTCTGTCGGCTGAATGCGAAATCCAACTCGCCTACGCCATCGGCAAGGCCGACCCGGTGAGCATTCGCGTTGACACCTTCGGAACCGGCGAGCTTCCCGACGACGACATTGCGGCTCTGGTCGACGCCAACTTCTCGTTCAAACCCGGCCACATCATCCGAGACCTTTCGCTGGCCGCTCCCATCTACGGCGTGACCGCAGCCGGCGGTCATTTCGGACGCCATCCTGAAGGCGACACGTTCCCGTGGGAGAAACTCGATTCAACCGTTCTCAAGGCGTTCAAGGCTGCGCTTTGAGCGGACCTCATTTCTTTTTTGAGGCCACGAACGTTTCCATCTTTTTCAGCGCTGCATGTTCCATGCTTGCGAGCTTTGTGACGTACGGGTTGGTGCTGGGCCCCCGCTCGGTGAACACCGGTATCATCGAGGTCCACACCCCTTCGCCTTTGACTCGAGAGTACAACGCNGCGGCGATGTGCAACGCGATGAGTGCATAACTCAGGTCGGCCGACAGAGCGTGCAAACCGATGGCTGCGTCCATGGCGAGGCCGGACTCGATGCCTTGGCTGAACAGGGCGGCGATGGCCAGCCCGGTGAGCGGCAAGAGCACCAAGCACAGGTACATCGCAACGTGCATCCACCGAGCAAAGCGCTTGTGGTATCGGTGAACGGGCACGACGGACCCTTGGAAGGTCTCAAATCGACGCATGTAGACGTATCGCGCCACCACGAGGATCAGAAAGACGCTCGCAAAAACGACCTCAAACACGAGCAGCGCAGCATCGTTCAACTGCTCGAGGTCGTCGATTTGCTTGACGATCCCGTAAGCGTAGAGCAGAACGAACCCCCAGTGGAGCACCTTCCCGAGGAGGGTGTGCTGGAGGCCCATGAGTTCTCCAACGAGCGCCTCCTCTATACGGGTTCCTCCTTCGCTTTTTTTCGCTTGGGATTATAGTCCAGCGGTGGAACCACCGGGGCAGGGTGAATGCGATGGTGTTGCTCAACCTTTGGTCGCTGGGGCATTTTGTTCAGTGGGCGTTCCTCGGTCGCTATCTGCTGCGCAACTGGTACGTTTTCCTTGCACTCTCGATCGGGTGGGAACTTCTGGAACTCTACCTTCCGTTTGAATTTGCAAAGGAAACCTGGGACAACAAACTGTCCGATGTGGTGGTGAACACCGTTGGTTTCGTGCTCGGATTGCGTCTTCGGTCCGACCCGCAGCGCTTGGCTTCAACTCGAACATGAGAGCATCGAACAGCCCACTCGATGGCGTGCCCATTCGGGGCGTTTTTGGAACCATTTTTCTTCGTGTTCGGGTTGCTCGTCGTACGGCCGCTTCAAAAGTTCGTGAAGCTCCTCAGCGAGGGTGAAGTCGTTGTTCTGCTCCGCAGCGTCAATGGCCAGTTGCGCCATCCAATTTCGAAGCACGTACTTTGGATTGGCCGCTCGCATGGTGGCTCGGTCGGGCTGACCGTCGACGCGTTCCCACCATCGCATCATCCAAGCGTTCCAGGCCGTCTCATCGGGTGCTTCGCCCTCGTAGAAGGCGTCCGAGACCTGAGCGATGTCGGGTTTCTCAACCGAACAGAGGCCTCGGAAGAACATCGTCATGTCCACCTCGGTGGCACCCAAGAGGGACAGGAGGTCGTTGACGAGTTGTTCGTCGGATTCCTGCAGAACACCCAGGCCCAGTTTGTCCGCCCAGGTTTCGCTCTGGGCGTTCATGGCGAACTCCATGCAGTGGTCGAGCACCGACTGCAATCGTCCCACATCGTCCATCAGCGGTGCCATGCATTCGAGCAGGCGAGCAACGTTCCACGCTCCGATGTGCGGCTGATTGCCGTAGCGGTATCGTCGACGGCCAGCGTCGGTGGTGTTGGGGGTCCAATCCACGTCAAAGGGTTCCAGCCATCCATAGGGTCCGTAATCGATGGTGATGCCGTGGATGGACATGTTGTCGGTGTTCATCACGCCGTGGACGAACCCAACGCGCATCCAGTGAGCGATCATCGTGGCGGTGGTTTCGCCCACTTCGGTCAGCCAGGCGAGCATGCCGTCGTCATCACTCACGTCATGATGAGGGAAATGGTGTCGTACGGTGTGGTCGACCAGCGTTCGGAGGGTTTGATGGTGGCCGTCGGACATGTGAATTTGAAAACTTCCGAACCGAATGAAACTCGGTGCCACCCGGCAGACGACCGCTCCGGGTTCAGGTGCGGGGTTTCCGTTGTACAGGACGTCCCGAACGACCTGTTCGCCGGTGGTCACCAGCGAGAGCGCACGCGTGGTGGGCACGCCGAGGTGATGCATCGCTTCGCTGCACAGGAATTCACGAATGGAGGAGCGCAACACGGCTTTTCCGTCAGCGGTTCGAGAATACGGNGTTTGGCCGGACCCTTTGAGTTGGAGTTCGAGAAAGCCGTTCTCGGTGTTGACCTCGCCCAGCGTGATGGCTCGTCCGTCACCCAACTGACCCGCCCAATTGCCAAACTGATGGCCTCCGTAGCGCTGAGCGTACGGGTCCATACCAACCACCGGTGCGCCTCCACCCAGCACGTCGCCGTCCCCTCGGTCGAGGTTCAACTCCTCCGCCATCTCGCTCGACCACAGAGCGAGGGTGGGTGCAGGCGCCGGCGTGGGCGTGACCCTCGACCAGCATTTTCCGGGAACTTGACGGGGCCGGCCGCCTGCAACCTCGTCGCCGGGCGTTTCACTCAGGAAGCGGGCGTGCCACTCCAGAGACTCCAACGTTCGGTTGCTCACACCTCGCCCTGCGGGGGGAACCTCTTCAACCTCGTGGGCCACCTGTTTGCGCTCGTCGAGTCAATCCGTGTCAGTTCGATGTTGCGTCGCCGAGTCCAAGTTCGTGCTGGAGGGCCCAAGCAAGGTAGCGGTACTCTTCTTCGGTGTTGTAGAGTTGAGCAGAGATTCGAATGTATCGCCCCTGCGGGGAGGCCCACGACCAGACCGGAATTTGGATCCCGTACTTGTCGCTGAGAACCGTGTGAAGCGGGTCGGGCTCGTGCAGCGGAATCCCGCCCCCGCTGTCGGCTTCGGGCAGGATGAGGGTGGCGATGCAGGCCACCATTTCGTCCGGGCACGGTGGGACGAGTCCGAGGGATTCGCACAGGATGGCTCGACCACGCACGGCGAGGTCGTGATTGTGCTGCATGATGGCGGGCCATCCACCCTCCACTTCGTCGGCAAGGTAGCCGATGGCGAACGGCAATGCGCAGTGGGCCGACATGTCTCGGGTGCCGGTCCAGTCAAACTCGTGGCGGAAGCGGGTGGTGTCGCCCAGTGGGAAGGTCATGCCGTGGCTGATGGTCAACGGATGGATGCTGGCCTGCCGGTCCTTGCGCACGTGGAGAAAGGCTGAGCCCTTGGGAGCACAGAGCCATTTGTGACAGTTGCTGGTGGTGTAGGAAGCACCCAGTTCATCGAGGTTGAGCGGGATCATGCCGATGCCGTGAGCGGCATCCAGCAGCACGTGAACGCCTCGCTCTTCAAGTTGGGCGACCATCTGCTCATACGGCATCAACAGGCCGGTTGGGCTGGTGACGGTGTCGATCATGGCCAGCCGGGTTCGTTCGGTGACGCCGTCCATGACGGCGTTCAAGGCTTGGTCTGCGTGTTCAATCGGGAAAGGAATGTTGACCGTGACCACCGTTGCACCCCAGCGTTCAGCAACGAAATCGATCGTGTTTCTGCACGCTTGGTAGGCGTGGTCCGGCACGAGGATTTCATCCCCTCTCTCAAACACGAGCGAACGCAGCACCGTGTTCACACCCGAGGTCGCATTTTCCACGAGGGCGAGGTCGTCGGCCTGACAGGACAACTGCTTCGCCAGTGCTGCTCGAGTCCGCTCGAGGATTCCCGGCATCAAGTCCTCAAAGAATCGAACAGGTTCGTTTTCCATCAGGTCCTGCCAGGTGCGTTGCTCTTTTCGGACAGCGGTTGGTGTTGCTCCAAACGAACCGTGGTTCAGGAAAACACGGCCCTCTTCCAGCCCCCACAGGCGCGCACGTTCGCTTCTGCTCGGCTTGTCCATGGGACGGAGTGAAATGTGTTTTTTATTGAACTTAATGGGAGAAACGGCTATGGTTGGTTCATCAATGGATGCGCATGAATCTCGAAACGGCTGCACAGTACGCTGAGGTGTTTGGTGTCTTGACGATCATCGGTGCTGTCATCTTCAGTTGGTATCAAATTCAACAACTCAAGCGCGACCGACGGAGCGCTGCTGCGTTCAAGCTGACGGAAATTTACCACTCCGTCACGTTTGCCCACGGCATGCACCTCGTGTTCAACTCCCCGGAAAACATGAGTGCGGACGAGTTCGAAGCGATGCACAGTGAACACATGGGCGACATCGTCACGTTGATGACGACGTGGGAGTCCATCGGGGCCATGATTTTTCGAAATGAATTGGATTGGGATTTGATGTACGATTATTTTGCTGGCGCCATCGTGGTCACGTTCCAAAAAACAGAGCGCGTAATCGAGGACTGGCGTGAGAAGAACAACCGCCCTTCGTACTTTGAATGGATGCAATGGCTCGCCGAACGCGTGATGGATCTCGAGGACGACACGCCACCGATTCCGGCTCACATCCTTCACAAAGGCTGGGTGCACACGCCCCAGTGAACGCTTTGTTGGCCTCCGGTCTTCATTCGGGTTTTCGCCGTGCGAGCAAGGCCGCACCGAGCATGGCAAGGACCGCAAATCCTGCACCCGGAGCCGGAAGTTGCACCTGCGGGTTCTCGTCGGCGTACTCACCGGTCGGGGTTGAAAGGCGCACGGCGTTCCACCCATCCAACGTGAAGTTGGTATCAACGGTGAGCGTCTCGTACGACTCGGTGACGCTCAGCCCCACGACCTCACCGTTTGCGATGTCGGTCAGCGAATAGCGAGCAACGTCTTCTCCGCAGTTTTCGGGAACAAGGTACGAGAGTGGAGCAAAGGTCGTCTGCACACCGTTGTACGGGTAGGTCTGGGTGAAATCTTGACAGTTTGCGAAAACCACCTCGAGCGTGTGGTCGCCCTGACCAACGGTCCACGTGTATGCACCGCCCACGACAACGTCGTACTCGCCGTACCCGTGGCCTTCGGCCTCGGGGAGTTCGTCGGACCCGTCGTGGCAGTCTTCGTGTTGGTTGTTCACGTGCGAGAGAGGCACGGTGTCGCCGCTGTCGCACGTGAAGCTGCTCGTTTCCGTCATGTACCCTTCTGGCTCGTCCGTCTGGTCGTGGCAATCGATGTACACGTCGTTGACCCACGACAGAATGATTTCTTCACCGCTGTAGAGGCAGGTAAAGTAGGTGGTGTCGTGCCCGTCCTCATCGTAGACGGGTTCGTCGCTGCCGTCGGCACAGTCAGCCTGCCCGTCGTTCACGTGCGACATGGGAATCTGTTGGTTGCCCAGCGTGCACGCATAGGATTCTTCCTGATGGGTCGGCTCGTCGCTCGCGTCGGGGCAGTCGTTGTGGTGGTCGTTGACCGCTTCGAACGGCACGGTGGTGCCGTCGTTGCACGTGAACATCTTGTTGTTGGCTTGACGAGCTTCGCCGTCGAAGTACACAGCGAAGGGCGGTGCGTGGACGTCCAGCGTTTGGTCAACAATCAGCACGCTCGCCATCGTCGGGTCTTCCACTCCCGTGGTGAGTTTCATGTGTTCGGTGTCGTAGTGGTTTTCCTCGGCCGGTGTCACCTCCAGCGTGAGCAATTCGTAAGTCTCTGCGTCAAACACAGCCTCAACGGTCGTTCCGTTGTCGGTCGTGGTGAACAAGACCATCCGTTCAGCCTGGCCGAACGTGTTGCGAACGCTCACCTCCCACGTTTCTTCGGGGTCGAAGTGCACCTCCGTGCACATCCATCCGGATTCCTCACCGTTCCATTCGCAAGCCTGGAACGAGTTGAATTGCATCTCGTCCCATCCACTTTCGCAATCGAACCGTCCGTCGTGGAATTGAGACACTTTGATCGAATCCTCGCCACCGTAGCATTCCACGATGTTTACATCGTCGATTTGCGTTTCATCCGACCCGTCCCCGCAATGGTCCGTCTCGTCGTTGACTTGGCGCANCAGAATCGTCCTCCAACCGTTTTCGCAAACGAAGAGGTCCACCTCATCGCTGCCGTCGCTGCAGTCGTCGATGCCGTCGTTGAATTTGTCAATGCCGACGGTTGAACCGTCGTTGCACGTCAGGGTGTTGCTGTCCTCTGGCATGACGTACTGGGGTTCATCAGACCCGTCCATGCAGTTTTCGTGGCCGTCGTTCACGTGCGAAAGCGGCAGCGTGTACCCGTCGTTGCAGGTGAATTCGCTCGTCTCCTCCTCGTAGTAATACGGTTCGTCCGTCCCGTCATCGCAATCCTCCTCGCCGTTGTTGACCGACGACAAGGCGATCGTCTCTCCAGAGTACAGGCAAGAATACGTCGATGTTTCCGTTTGCGTGACCGGATTGTACGTCGGTTCGTCGTCGCCACCGGGGCAGTCGTTTTGTCCGTCGTTGACCGAGGAGAGCGGTACGGTGTCGCCTGAATTGCACTCAAAGGTGCTGACCTCGGTTTGTTCGTACGTGGGTTCGTCCTCCCCCTCCGAGCAATCGTTTTCGCGGTTGTTGACCTTTGAAAGGGGAACAAGCGTGCCGTCGTCACACGTGAAGTCGGTTAATTCCTCGAGTTCATACTCGGGTTCGTCGCTGTGGTCTTCGCAGTCGTACCTCCCGTCGTTTGCCTCATCAAAATCGATGGTTTCACCGTAGTCGCACGTGTATCTGCTCTCCAGAACCCACGAATACTCATCCTCTCCGTCTGAGCAGTCGTTCTGTCCGTCGTTGGCCTTCGAGAGGAGGATTTCAGTGCCATCGTCGCAGAGAACGGTCGAGTTTTCTTGTCCGTTTGCATCGTAGGATGGCTCATCGGTTCCATCGTCACAATCGTCTATACCGTCGTTGACCCAACTCCATGGAATGTGAAAATCATCTCCGTAATACAGGCAAACCTCTGGGNNGTNNTNNTCNNTGCCGCTCCATTGCTGCCCGTCTGCNGAGTTTTGATGCGAATCGCTTTGTCCAAAATCGTCGGTGCAGTGCCAGTCAGCGCCATGGTTTTCGCAGTAAAACCACCACTCTTCCCACTGATCATCGGTTTCGTCGTTCTTGCACCACCAACGATCGTCGTCCTGACCGGTACCTTCCCACTCGCAGTAGCCATCGTCATAACTTTCCCAGTGAACTTCATCCCCGCCGTCTTCGTTATCCCAAGGGGTTTCACCGAACCATCGGTCGGTTACGTTTCCTGCAAGGGCCGCCTCGTCTTGTCGGACGTCGCAATCAGTAACTCCGTCGTTGACCGCTGATATGGGGATGTACAGCCGGTCGTTTTCCTCGTCGTGGTCGTCGTCGTCATGGTCGCCGTTGAACGTGTAACACTCGAACATGTTGGTTTCGTCTCCAGCCGCATCGTAAGCGGGTTCGTCCGCACCGTTTGGGCAGTCTTCAACACCGTCGTTGACGCGAATGACCGAAATCTCAACACCGTAGTCATCATCGCAAACGAACTCGTCGAAGAGCCATTGCGGCGTTCCAGATGGATGTTCATCGGTGCCGTCCGGACAGTCGTCGTTTCCATCGTTGACCTCGCTCAACATGACGGTGTTCCCGTCTTCGCATGCGTAGGTCGAGACTTCGTACGGCGTCATGTCGTAGTGCGGTTCATCCGAACCGTCTTGGCAGTTGACATGGCCGTTGTTGATGTACATGCTGGGGATTGTTTGCCCGTCGCTGCAGTTCCAGTAATCGCCAATGAAGGTATATTCGTCCGAACCGTCGGGGCAGTCCGCTTCACCGTCGTTCACCCGTTCAAACGGCGCGACGGCACCGTCGTCGCACGTGAAGGTGGCCCCGTCCGTCTGCATCATCGCCTCGTCGCTCCCGTCGCCGCAATCGTCCACGCCGTTGTTGACGGCTGCGATCTTCACGACCTCCCCGTTTGCGCAAGCGTACCGGTGGTAGACGAGGTCTCCACTGTTGGCGTTTGGGGCCGACTTTCGGGCACGATGGTCGTCCTGACCGTCGTGGTCATCGTCCTCCATCCAATAGTGACCTGCATCTTCGCATTCCTCCTGCGTGGATTCGTAGACTTCGTGGGTATCAGGGTTGTAACATTGTTCCTCCTGGTTGGGCACCTCTTCAACTTCGTCGTTTGCATACCAGTCGTAGTGCAGCTCTTCGTGAGCGAGGCAGTACCAGTGGAGACCGTCGTTTTCACAGTGAGCCATGCCCACAATTGTGCCTACATCCAGGTCAACGTCTTCGTAAACGCTGCTCACCAGGTACCGTTCAGCGACTTGTTGGCCCGCTTGTTCCGAGTTGAGTTCCACCTGAACGTACCCGTTGTTGGCGGAGGTGTAGGTGGCAGTTCCCACTTCTTGGTCACCGTCAAACAAGGTGAATGTGGAACTTGAGAGGTTGTTTGATCCGTCGTGGACGAGGGTGACGCGCAGGATCGATTGACTGGACAGGAAGCCCGAAGTGTCAGGCGACGTAATTTCCATTTTCACAAGTCCCGTGAGTGCGGCGCTTACGGCCTGTTCGGCGGATTCAAGGGTAAAGCACGAACCATCGTCGGCTTCAGCAGCCTCATCGTGATTGAACGCCGTGGAATCGGTGCATCCGGTGATGCCTTGCCATTTGTCGGGATTTTCTGGAGCGAAGTCATCGTCGTTCGCTACACCATCACCGTCGATGTCGTCGTCCATTGAGTCGCACAAACCGTCGTTGTCCATGTCGGAGGGGACGCTGGTTGCGTCGAGCGGGTCGGTACCGCACAGTGTTTCATCGGTGTCGGGGAATTCATCGTTGTCGTCGTCAAAATCCCTCACGTCGCAGAACCAGTCGCTGTCAAAGTCCAGCGGCACGTCGGTGGCGTCCAGCGGGTCGCTCATGCAGTTGAGTTCGTCAATGTCCTCCCATCGGTCGTCGTCGTCGTCGCTGTCGTAGATGTCCAGCAGCCCATCGCCGTCGGTGTCGGGGCCGAGGTTGGTGTTTTCTTCAACGTCTTCTTCGTCGTTTCCGCCGAACCCCAAACATCCCGACAACACGAGGAGCATGACCATCATGACTGCGAGGCTTTTCTTCATGGGCTGAACACCAAAAAAGTCGGTATAAACGTGTCCCCGGCGTTTATTCACAACGGGTGATGAGGACGCGGAGCGCAGTGGTGCGGGGGGCAGGATTCGAACCTGCGAACCGATAAGGACTGCGACCTGAACGCAGCGCCGTTGACCAAGCTGGGCGACCCCCGCGGTGGTGCATCCTCACGCTCCCTCTTTATGAAACAACAGTCAGGGCGAGTTCATTTGTTCGTTTGGAAATTCGCCAACGTTTGGAACGGTTCGAGTGCAAGGCTGTCCAAAGAAGCGAGTGCGGGGGGCAGGATTCGAACCTGCGAACCGATAAGGAATGGGACCTAAACCCACCGCCGTTG
>FUFK010072284.1_pt1 | contig 22920 bp, 27 predicted proteins | sample 1021851 | NCBI WGS metagenome assembly FUFK01 (sample SAMEA51879418, study PRJEB19060) | metagenome
AAGGCTTTATTCCAAAGGATAAAAGCAGGAACTAAAGGTGGCAAAGCAGGTCAATGGTCTGCAAGAAAAGCACAGATGTTGGCTAAACAATACAAAGCAAAAGGTGGAGGGTATAGATGAAAAAGGCACTTACTGCAAGACAGAAGACTGCACTTAAACGTCATGCCAAACATCATACTGCAAAGCATATGTCTAGTATGAAAAAAGATATGATGGCAGGAATGTCGTTTACAGCTAGTCATAAGAAAGCTATGAAAAAAGTTGGGAAGTAATGGCTGATCCTAAGGTAGGTACTGGTAAGAAACCAAAGGGAACTGGTCGCAGACTTTACACAGATGAGAACCCTAAAGATACTGTATCCATAAAATTTGCTACACCTGCTGATGCTCGTGCAACTGTTAGAAAGGTTATGAAGATTACAAAAACCTTTTGCTAGAAAGATACAGATACTAACTGTTGCAGAACAAAGAGCAAAGGTTATGAAGAAAAGAGCAGTTGTAAATATTTTTAAAAAAGGTAAAGATATGATACGAAAGGCTCAAGCATAATGGCACTATCTAAATCACAGAGATCGCTTCGTGCATGGACAAGACAAAAGTGGAGAACCAAATCAGGTAAACCTAGTACACAAGGGAGTAAAGCAACTGGTGAACGTTATTTACCTGAAGCGGCAATTAAGGCTCTTTCTGCCAGTGAATACGCCAAGACTACGGCTGAAAAGCGCAAGGCAACTCGAAGAGGAAAACAAGTTTCTAAACAGCCAAAAGCGATTGCTAGAAAAACGAANAAGTTTAGAAGCTATTCATAAAATTAAGGNANAGTTAAATGGCAATATCTAAAAAAAATACAGCAGGTAAAAAGAAAATAGTNGATCAAAGAAAAAGTATCTTAGTTGCTGCTAATGAAGATACTGGATTTAAATCTTATATGTCAGATATTTTAACTTCTAGTGAGTTTGATNTATTTATAAAAGANCCACAAAGAAGAGATTTAGTTATAGAGGCTTATAAAAAATATTTGAAAACAATAGAACAAGATAAGAAAATTCCATTTTAATAGGAGAATATATGGCAGTTAATGGCAAAAAGAAAAGTGTCCTAACATCACCAAAGAATATGAAGACTGCTGCTATTGGTAGTAGTGATATTAAATATATGGCAAGTGATTTTGGCTTCAGAGATTACTTAGAGCAAAGAGATATAAATATTGATCTCATACCTACTGGAGATAAAATGTATGAGTTGTTTATGGAATACTTAAAATCTACTGGTAGATAATGACATTCCTTCATACATTAAAACCTGAAGAAAGAAGAATACTTCGTTTAGTTGTAAAGAGAGTTCATCTTAAACATCACCCTGAACAATTTTGTACAGACCTAGAAGCAGATAAAGTTATTGCTACTGTTGGTCCTGAAACAGTTGATAAGTTGTTAAGGATAGGAAAGAACACAAAGATTGATACAGTTTAATTATAAACCTGATGGAGATGTATTAAAATCATTTATGAAAGATAATACTTTTTTTCGAGGTATTAGAGGTCCAGTTGGTAGTGGTAAGTCTGTTGCTTGTAGTATAGAAATATTTAGAAGAGCCTTAATGCAAGAGCCTGATAAGTCAGGTAAGCGAAAAAGCAGATGGGCAATCATAAGAAATACGAATCCACAACTTAGAACAACAACAATAAAAACTTGGCTTGATTGGTTTCCTGAAAATGAATGGGGTAAGTTTGCTTGGTCAGTTCCTTATACTCATATGATTACTGCAGGTGATCTTGAGATGGAAGTTATATTTCTTGCACTTGATAGACCTGAAGATGTAAAGAAACTATTATCTTTAGAACTTACTGGGGTTTGGGTCAATGAAGCTAGAGAAATACCTAAGTCAATTATAGATGCTTGTACTATGAGAGTTGGTAGATATCCTTCTGTTAAAGATGGTGGAGCAACTTGGTCAGGTGTTATTTGTGATACTAATAGTCCTGAAGAAGATCATTGGTGGTCGATAATGAGTGGTGCTGTACCAGTTCCAGATCATATATCTATTGAAGAAAGTCGTATGTTAATTAAGCCTGATAACTGGCAGTTCTTTACGCAACCAAGTGGAATGATAGAAACAAAAGATGATAATGGTACTGTTATTGGATATAAGCCAAATGAGAAAGCAGAGAATAGAAAAAATATTTTAGATTCTTATTATCCAAATCTTGTTCAAGGTAAAACAAAGTCTTGGATAGATGTGTATGTTATGAATAGGCTTGGCTCTATACAAGATGGTAAGCCAGTTTATAATATGTTTGTTGCAGATACTCATGTATCAAAAGAAGAAATACCAGTTGCAGATGGTGTGCCACTATATATTGGACTTAGACTTTGGTCTTACACCTGCTGCTGTTTTTGGTCAAAAGGTTCGTGGTCGTTGGGTAATACTACAAGAACTTGTAGCCTTTGATATGGGTATTGTAAGGTTTGCAGAACTGTTACGTTCAGAAATAGCCACACGCTATGCTAATCTTGAGATAAATATTTATGGTGATCCTTCAGGTGACTTCAGGGCGCAAACAGATGAAAGCACACCTTTTCAGGTTTTAAGAGGTGCAGGATTGATAGCTAGACCTACTTCTAGTAATGATGTGTCATTAAGAATTGAATCAGTTGCTACAGTTTTAAATAGAATGGTAGATGGTCAATCAGGGATTTTAATTGACTTTAGGTGTAAAGAATTGGTAAAAGGATTTGAAGGGGGTTATCAATATCGAAGACTTCAGGTATCTGGAGAACGATATGAAGATAAACCTTTGAAGGATAGATACTCACATATCCATGATGCAATGCAGTATCTTATGTTGGGTGCAGGTGAGGGAAGGCAAGTGTTAGGTATGAATAAACCATTAGAAACATTTAATGCAAGAGTTGACTATGATGTATTTCAAAGAAAAGCAAAACCAGTAAGAAGACAAGGTTTATGGGCAAGAATGTAAAGGAGTAAATTATGTGTCTAGGTGGTAGAAGTCCAAGTCCTCCTCCTCCAACTGTAGAGGAAAAGGAAGCAGAAATGGAAAGAGAAGCACAAAAAGAAGTTGAAACTGCTGAAAGAAAAGATGCAAGACAAGATGTGCTTGAAGAAAATATAACACGACAAAGAAAAGGTGTAGGTCGTAGATCACTACTACGAGGTTCAGGTGGTGGTATAGGTTTTTATAATGAGTATCAAGACTAATGCACGAAAAAACTGCTGACATAATGATGCAAAAATATGAGAAGGCTCTTGCTGTAAGGCGAGAGTTTGAAGAACTCTATGATGAAATATTTGAATATTGTTTGCCACAACGACAAGGATTTAAAAATTATTCAGCAGGTCAAAGAAGAGATGATAAGATATTTGATGAAACTGCTGTTGTTGGTATACAAGAGTTTGCTTCAAGACTTCAATCAGGACTGACTCCAAACTTTGCAAGATGGGCAGACTTTGTTACTGGTCAAGAAGTTCCTGATGACGAAAAAGATGACGTTAATAATGCTTTAGATAGTGTAACAGATTATGTATTTGAGATACTCCAAACATCAAATTTTGCCCAAGAAATACACGAGTGCTTTATCGACTTGGCTTTGGGTACTGCTGTACTTTGTGTCATGGAAGGTGACGCTGTTAATCCTATTCGTTTTCAATCTATACCTTTGCCTCATGTTGTTTTAGATACTGGACCTGATGGTAAAGTAGATCATGTTTATAGAGAACGTATGATGAAGAATGAAGATATTATGATTGCTTACCCTAATGCAGTCTTAAGTTCTAATATGGCAAATAGAATACAAAATAATCCTGAAGCACAAACTAAAATACTTGAAGTGTCTTGTAAGTTATATGACAAACCTAATGAAGAAAGATATTCTTACATGGTTATAGATGTAGCTGATAAACAAATGATTATGCAAGAAACATATGAAGGTGTTGGCTCTAATCCATTTATAGCTTTTAGATGGAGCAAAGCATCAGGTGAAGTTTATGGCAGAGGTCCTGCAGTCAATGCTCTAAGTGCAATCAAAACTACAAACTTAACTATAGAACTTGTATTAGAAAATGCACAGATGGCTATATCAGGTATCTATCAGATAGATGATGATGGTGTTATTAATGTAGATACAATAAATCTTTTGCCAGGGACAGTCATTCCTAAAGCACCTAATACACAAGGACTACAGCCAATTAGAACAGCAGGTTCTTTTGATGTAGCTAATTTAGTTTTAAATGATATGAGAAGTAATATTAAACGAGCATTATATAATGATATGTTAGGCGATCCAAATAAAACACCTGCTTCTGCAACAGAAGTAGCAGAAAGAATGGCTGACTTATCAAGAAAGATTGGCTCTGCTTTTGGTAGGCTACAAGCAGAAATGGTACAACCTTTGTTACAAAGAGTAGTTTATATTTTAAAGAAACAAGGTCGTATTGAAATGCCAACAGTTAATGGTAGAGAAGTAAAGATAAGAAGTGTATCGCCATTAGCACAAGCACAAAGCAATCAAGATATAGTTTCTTTAAATAGATTTTTACAAACTGTAGCAGGTTCTTTTGGTCCTGAAGTTTTAAATATTCTAATTAGTTCAGAAGAAACTGCTTTATATCTAGCTAAGAAATTTGGTGTGCCTGATAATCTTATACGAGATGCTGATGAAAGAGAACAGATCATAAGAGCAGCGCAACAAATGCAAATGCCACAAGGAGGATTACCTGAAAATGCAACCGAAGCACTTGGGGGTTGACGGATTCCCACGAAGCAAAGAAGAAGATAAAATAATATCACAAAACATAAACTCTTTGTTTAAAACACCTAATGGTCAAGAAGTTTTAAAATATTTAAAGTCTGTAACTATAGAAGCAGTATCAGGCAGTAATATTTCAGATGCCGAGTTAAGGCACTTGGAAGGGCAACGATATCTCGTTGCTTTAATAGTCAAAAGAATCAATCATGCAATGAGGTTAAAAAATGAATGAAGAACAACAAGTAACACAAGAATCTGCTACTGAGCCTACATCAGATGTGCAAAGTAATCCTCCCACAACTGAATCAGTAGCAGACCCAGTAGCTACAGAAAGACCTTCTTGGCTAAATGAAAAGTTTGAAACTGGAGAAGATTTACAAAAATCATATGATGAACTTTCAGCTAAATTAGGCAAGAAAGAAGAAGATATTAAAAATACTTTACTTCAAGAATTAGAAACTGAGGCTTATGCTAATAGACCTGCTAGTGCAGGTGACTATCAAATACCTGAGATATTAGATGAAGCAGAAGCAGCAACTAATCCTCTTCTTAAATGGTGGGCAGATTACTCTTGGTCAAATGGATTATCACAAGAAGAATTTGATGAAGGCATAACTAAATGGGCAGAACATAATGGTTTAAATGATACTGATCCTGAGGTAATAAAAAAATCTTTAGGAGATAATGCTAATGCAAGAATTGAATCAGCACAGTTATTTATGCAAAAGTTTTTTAAACCTGAGATGCACGACGCTGTAGCACAGCTTGGCACAAGTAAAGAAGGTATTATGGCATTAGAACTTATACAAGAAAAAATGAAAGGTATTAATCCACAACAAGAAGTTACACAGCCTAGTCAACTAACGCAAGGTGATATTGAAGCTGCAATGCGTGATCCTAGATATTGGGATAATAAACAAAGAGATATGAATTATGTTAGAGAAGTCGAAGCCAAGTTTAAGAAACTTTATGGGTGAAGGTGTTTATGATGGCTTTAGTATTGCTAAAGCTACATCAGAACACGCTAATATATTACAACATAATTTAAGAGATAGTGATGTACGAGAATGTATAATACATGGTGCATCACCTTTTCGTGCTTTAATGTCAGGTGTAAGAGAAAAAGGTGAGAATTATACTTGTATTATAAATGGTGAGCCTATCTGTATGTTTGGTGTAAATCCAATTATGGATATGATGATAGGTAGAATATGGCTTCTTGGTAGTTATGAGATAGAAAAAAGAGGTCGTAAGTTTATAAGATGGTCACAATCTGTAGTTAATTATTATCAAGAACAGTATTATCAGCTAGAAAATGTAGTACCTGCAGATCATAAACATACTATAGAATGGCTTGAATTTTTAGGGTTTGAGTTAATGACACCTGCAATAAAATTAAATAGTTTTAAGGTTTTTAGATTTGTTCGTTGCAAAGGCGATCAAATTTTGATAAATAAAGAAGAACAGCCTATTCAATGTTGATAGCCCTATTGGATAACTAGATGACACAAAGAGTAGATAACTGGAAATGTAAATAACTTTTAACAGGAGAGTGTAATGGCTAATACAATAGATCAAGCCTTTATTACGCAGTTCGAAACAGAAGTTCATTTAGCTTATCAGAGAATGGGCAGTAAACTTAGAAATACTGTTCGTACAGTAAGTAATGTGAATGGAAACACAGTAAGATTTCAAAAGATTGGTACTGGAACTGCAACAACAAAGTCCAGAAATGGACAAGTAACACCAATGGAACTAGCTCACACTAATGTAAGTGTAACAATGCAAGACTTTTTTGCTGCAGAGTTTATCGATAAGTTAGATGAGTTAAAAACTAACATTGATGAAAGACAAGCAATAGCAACAAGTGCTGCTGCTGCTCTAGGTCGTAAGACTGATGAGTTGCTGTACACAGCTATGGATTCAGGTGCTAACTCAACTCAAATCCATGACACCAGTTCAGCATTAGAAAAAGCTGATTTGTTATCATTGTTTGAAACTTTTGGTACTGCTAATATCCCTGAAGATGGACAGAGATATTTAGCTATGCACCCAAAAGGATATGCTGACTTATTTTTAATTAATGAGTTTGCATCATCAGACTTTGTTGGTGAGCAAAACCTACCTTTCGCAGGTGGTATGACAATGAAAGAGTTTTTAGGATTCAAGATATTCTCAACTGCTGCAATCACAGCAGGTAAGAATATGGCATATCATACAACTGCTATAGGTCTTGGTATTGGTGCAGATGTAACAACAGAACTGAATTATGTCGCTGAAAAAGTATCACACTTGGCAACTTCAATGATGTCAATGGGTGCTACTGTCATTGATGACAATGGCGTATATGAAGTTCTTGATAACAATTCATAAGGAGTAGATTATGGCTTTAGATTTAAGTAACTTAACACGACTAGCAGGTGGTAGTGGTGTTAATCTATGGTACTACACCTCGAATGATGCTTTATCTGTAGTAAGAGCAGCAAACTACTTTTCTACAGCAGATGCAACTGGTGGTGAAATGAATGGTCAATCAGCATTAGGAATGATGAAAGAAGGTGATGTCGTTCTTATATGTGATGCTAATTCAACCCATAAAACTTTATCTGCTACAGTAGTTAAATCTGTATCAGCCACAGCAATAGACTGTGGTGATGGTTCAGACTTAAGTACAGCCGATAGCGATTAAAAGGGAGGGGGAGTAATCCCCCTCATCTTATATGACAACAAGTACTGCAGCAAATTCAGCGATCGACATAGCTTCAAGAGCATTAATACTCATTGGTGCAGAGCCTATTACAAGTTTTGGAGATGATAGTAGTGAAGCAGTTGTTGCTACAAATATGTATGAAGATGTTGTTAGAGCAACTTTATCTAGTGCAAGATGGAGATTTGCTACAGAACAAGCTGAGTTGGCACAATTAACAGATGCACCAACTGGCAGATTTACTATTGCACATCAACTACCTACAGATACTTTAGTAGTCCATACAATTACAGTTAATGATAATCTTGTAGATTTTACTGTTTATGGAGATAAAGTATTTTCAGATCAATCTACACAAGATACTTTGATTGCAGATTATACATTTAGAGCAAAAGAAAATACCTTTCCTAGTTATTTTTCTTTAGCAGTAGAGTACGCTTTGGCTTCTATCTTTGCCACATCTATAGCAAGAGATGATGGTTTAATGCTTAGAATAGAACAAAAAGCACAACAGTTATTAGCAAAAGCAAGAAACTTAGACTCACAACAACAGACTTCAAGAAGATTATCAACAAGAAGATTTATTACTGATAGGAGAAGTTAGATGGCAAGAATAAGAGTGCCATTGAATAACTTTCAGTTTGGTGAAGTTAGTCCTGCTTTGACATCAAGAACAGATACAAAAGTTTATACAAATGCAGCAGAAGAAGTTAGAAACTTTTTTATTAGATCAGAAGGTGGTTTAAAGAAAAGAACTGGAACTAAAAGAATACATAACTTCGGTAGTAATCCTTCTTTCACAGCACTAGCAAGTCTTAGACAAAGTGTAAGAATAGAACCTTTTATATTCTCAGATGATGAAAAATATGTAATAGCGTTCAGCAATACAAGAATAGAAATATTTCAGATTAGTCCTACTGATGGTACTGTGTCATCTATACAATCTTTAACAAGTCAATCATGGTTAGTTAATACAACATCAGCGCCTTATCTTGAAGAGATTACTTTTGCACAGCAAGGTGATCTTATGTTTATATGTCATAATACATTTCAGACTAGAATATTAGAAAGAACTGGTCTTACAACATTTACAATATCTACATTTAACTTTGATACATCAAGAGATGGCAATGACATATTTCAGCCATATTTTAGTTTTCAGCCTTTAGGTATGACGATTGCTTCAAGTGGCACAACTGGTAGTGTAACGCTTACCACATCAGCAGATTATTTTTCTTCTTCCCATGTAGGTATTGATTTACTTATAGGTGAAACAAGAGTAAGAATAACTGGTTTTACAAGTGCGACACAAGTTACTGCAACTATTCAAGGTACATTAAGACAGCAACTGGAAATAGATAGTATAGAAGTTTTTGAAGGTAGTGGTACAGTTAGAGTAACAAAAGCATTACATGGACTGGCAACTGGTGGTGCAATTACTGTAGAAAGAGCAGGTGCAGTTGGTGGAATAGCTAATAGTAATATTAATGGATCAAGAACTATTACTGCTGTACCTGATGAAAATACGTTTGAGTTTACAGCAGGAAGTAGTGCAACTGCTACTTCTAGTGCAATAGGTGGTGGTAGTCCTCGTATTGTTACTGGTGCTGCAACAACCGAGTTTAGTGAGCAAAGTTATTCTGCTCTTCGTGGCTATCCTGCTGCTGTTACCTTTCATCAAAATAGATTATGGTTTGGTGGTACATTAGCACAACCTGATGGTATATGGGGTTCTAAATCAGGACAGTTTTTTAACTTTGATATTGGTGAAGCAGAAGATGCTGATGCTTTAGATTTAACAGCTAATGTAGGTGAAATATTTTCTATAAGACATTTAGTATCAAATCGTGATTTACAAATATTTACAACTGGTGCTGAGTTATTTATACCAACAGTATCTAATAAACCAGTTACACCTTCTAATGCACAGATAAGAAGACAAACACCTTTTGGTAGTAGTTTTGTCAGACCAACTGTATTTGATGGTGCAACTTTATTTATACAAAAAACTGGTAGTGCATTAAGAGAATTTTTATTTACAGATCAAGAAGGTGCTTACACTTCTGTTGCAGTATCAGGTCTTGCACCACATCTTATACTTGATCCAGTACAACAAACATCTATCAAAGGTGCTTTAAACAGAAGTGAGTCTTATGCTTTTTTGATTAATAATGATGGAACTATAGCTGTATTTTATTCTGTTAGAGGAGATCAAAAAGCAGGTTGGAGTTTATGGAATACACAAGGATTGTGGCATAGTATATGTGCAGTACATGAAAGATTGTTTGTTGTATGTGCTAGAGATGATGGCTCTGGAACAACAAAGTTATTTCTTGAAGAGTTTCAAGATGATATGCCAATGGATTTTTGTGATACTTTTAGTGGTAGCTCTAGTGTTTTTGGCAGTTTAACTTCTCATTTTAGTAATGGTGCAAGTGTAAAAGCTACAAATGGGAATGACTTTCTTGGTACATTTACAGTATCAGGTGGACAAATAGATGCAAGTAGTGTTAAAACTGGAATAACACAAGCATTTATTGGTTATGCTTTTACACCNACACTTAAAACTTTACCTATAGATGCACAGATTCAAGGAGGACCTTTGACTGGAGAGCCTAGACAGATACCAAAAGTAACATTAGATTTATTTGAAACACTTGCTGTTAGTGTTAGTGGACCTAATACAACATCAACTACAAGAGATTTAGTCATAAAAAATGTTACAGATGATATGTCAGCAGATAGAGTTGCAGTAACTGGTAAAGAAGAATTTAGGTTATTAGGATATAGTCGTGACCCACGAGTAACAGTATCACAGTCTTTTCCTTTGGATTTACAAATAAATGGAATGATAGTAGAGGTAGCATTTTAGTATGGCATTACCATTAGCATTAGCAATAGGATCAACAGCATTATCTTTTATGGGTTCTATGAGTGCTGCAAAAGCAGCGAAAAGAGAAGCAGCACTTCAAAGAAGACAACTGCAACAACAAATAGAAGGCGCTCAGTTAGCAGCTTTACAACAACATAATGCTCGTATGCAGAACTTAGCTATATTTAAATCTACAAATGAATCTTTAGCAGGAGTATCAGGTAGAGATATTGGATCTGATAGAAGTTTTAAAGCTATACAAGAAAAAGCAAACAGACAGATGGCAACAGAAACAGATAGAGCATTTTTACAATCTTTACAAGAACAAGGTAAACTTTCATTAGCACAAAGTATGGCAAGTGAAAGAGGTCGTAATTTATCTCGTGCTTATCGTTTTCAGGCATTTGGAACTTTATTTTCAGGTGCAATGAAAGCACAGCCATTAATGCCTAATACTGCAGGGCAACCTAATTATGGATTTAGACCTTCACAAATGGGATTACAAAGATAATGGTACAGTTTTTAAAAGCAAAGCAAACTTCTTTTATTAATAAACCAGTAGGTGTAGTTGGGGTGAATACTGGTGCAAAAGAGTTAGGCACAGTTATAGCTAATACATTTGATAAAGTTGCAAGAGAAAGTTTTGCTTTAGCTACAAAAGAACAAGAAGAGTTTGGCAAAAAAACAGCACGAAATATGAAAATAGATATTCGTGATAGTAATGGAAATTTACAATTTAAAACAATAGATTCTACATTATCAGATGTAGCAAGAGCAAGTGCTGAGCCTATTGTTACACAAAGATATGGTGAAGCATTAGCTGTAGATTTAAGTAATGAACTTTTAAAGATTAGAAGAAACTCTGCTACATCAGATCAATTTAAAACAAATGTTAAATCACAAATGGCTGAATACCTTAAAGAAGTAAGAAAACGTGGTGGTGGTGCTTATGAAGGTATTATAACTCAAGATATAGCTAAAATATCTAGTCAACTTTATAATGACATGAGTTCAGAGGAGTTTAAAGAAAAGTTACAAATAGCAGCTAAAAATAAACAATTCTTAATTACACAAAGTAAAAATGATTATATTGCTTCTCTTAGTGAAAGTGTTGTTCTTAATAGTGAAAGTGGTGAAACTGATGGTGTGCCTTATGGTGGTATTCAAGAATTACAAAATGAATTTAAAGAATCAAAAAAAATAATTAATAAACTGCTTTTAGATAATGAATCTAATTTAAAAGAAAATAATCAGAATGTTGCCATTTATGGTGCAGAGTTTCGTGATTTAAAAGCTACACCTGCTTTAGCTCTTATGAAAGGTTTATTACAAGGCAAAGATAGTAATGTTTATAGAGCTATTCGTAGAAATATTTTATTTAATGAAGATGTTCAAGATAATTTATCAGACTATGAAAAAGAAGTTTTAAAATTAATTAAATCAGAAAATCAAGACGATAAAGTTATAGCACTTCTAGAAAAAGAATTACAAGTTATTGCTAATGATAAAGCTGTAGGAAGAGCAGAAAAAGTTGCTGCAAGAAATGAGCAAAACTATTTTGAAAAAATAATAGAAAAAAAAGAGGGATCATTAACTATTAAGTTTGCAGATAGTGAAGCAACAAACCAAATGGGATTTACTATTGGTGATAGTATTATTGCAAATGATGGTATTCAATCTCCAGAGATTACAAATAATATTGCAAAAGAAATAAAAAAAATATTAGATCGTAGAAATTTCAAAACAAGAACAATAGATGGACAAGTTGTTGGTTATGATTTAAGTGAAAGTGAAGTAAATGGACAACTTAATAAATTTTTACAAAATATAAGTAATAAAATATTAAGACATGATGGTGTATTTAGAACATCTTCTGATTATGAAAATTTTGCTAATTACATTGTAAATAAACAAGAAGCAGGACTTAATCCAGAGCAACTTAAAGTAGCCAAAAAAATAGAAAAGGTATTTGATACTGCACCTTTTGGCAATCAAAGTTTTAAAGAAAATTATGCAGAAGCATTAAATGGATTTGCTATTAAAGAATTAAAATATGAACAAAATATTGCTGAAAATAATAAAACAACTGCAGTTATGATAAATGGTTCAAATGGATTGTATACTCATACTGCTGATGGATCAAAAAGATTAGATATAGGATTAGAAACTAATTATAATTATTTTGCTACTAATTTTGCAGAAGATTTGACAAAAGATGAAAATGATCCTGCAAGGAAAAAAGCTGACAAAGTCCTGCTATATTTAAATAATGGTGCATTTCCAAAATCATTTTTAGATTTATTAACTTTAGGAGCAGGTGAAAATGCTTCAGCATTTGCAGTTGATACTGCTTTAAGTTATTTTAATAAGTTTAGTAAAATAGAAAAAGGTGGCTCTTCTATAGATAAATTAGTTAGTGTTTTAGATAAAAAAACTTACAGTATTTTATCTGTAGCTTCTCAACTTGTGCCATTATATAAGGGTAAAGGACAAGCCTTTGGCTTAGTTCCTGATAGAGAAAATGGATTTACTACAATTAATAGTAGTCAAATAATGAATAAAATTGTTCAATCTAAACAACAAATGGATATCAATACTACAGTATATAAATCCAATTTAAATGAAATTGCAGGAACAGACACTATTAAAAATACAAGACAATTATTAATGTCTAGTGGATTTAACTTTGATGCAACTGCTGCAACTGAATTATCTGGAATTATGGATATATTTTTAACTATGGGTGTTGATACAAGAACTATAAAAGCACATTTTAATGATATTAAAGAAACTATGTATCCTGATGCAGAAGGAACATTAGTCGATCACAGATTTGGTGGAGGTATTTTATCTGCTAGTAAATATAGTTTACTAAAAACAATTCCTAATGATTTATATAGAAGTAAATTTAGAATACATATTAATAATAAGTTAAAAGAAATAGAAGTACCTTTAGACCCAACTGATAAACCTAGTCAATTTTATTTAAACTGGACACCTAACAGAGATCAAAGAGCTTTTATGGCAAATACTGCGACTGGAAGAACTCAATTAAAAGAAATAGAAAGATTGAAAACAGATGGTACAGCAGTATATCTAGTGCCTGATCCTTATGGACCTGATTTTAGTAGAGTTAGATATTTAGCAATGTTTAGAGATAAAAGTGGTGGGTTTACTCCAGTAGAAAATAATGGAATACCAGTAGCATTTGATTTAAATGCTATATTAGAACAGATAGTACCTCAGGAATAGAATGAGCTTAACCTTTAATTTATTTGATACAAGAGTTAGAAGTTATAATCCACAACATGACTTAGTTAGTTCAACTGATATTGTACGAGGATTACAGACTCCTTCAGGATTACCTGATATAGATGCACCTATTGAAACTACTTTTGGTCAGACTTTAAGTGCTTCTTTAGGTTACTCTTATTCTCCAATACTAGATGCCATTACAAATTTAAGTTTTACAGAAGATGATAGAGATCAAAACTATGATCCATTTGCTGATATGGAAGGGTTTGCAGGGCATGAAGATTTTTTAAAAGATGCTGTAAATGAAGAACATATGAATGTTCTAAAAGAACAATTACGAAATAATATGGCTCGAAGAAAAATATTACAAAATAGCAGTATTGGATCACAGATTGTAGCAGGAATATTTGATCCTATTAATTTAATAGCTTTACCTTTTGGTGGATTAGGCAAAGGTATATTATCAGCTACATATAGAACTGGTGCAGGTGTTGGTGTTGTATCTGGAATAGCAGAGGGTGCAAGATTTCCATTTGATCCTTTAGCTACAAAAGAAGAAGTAATAGGTAACATAGCTATTGCAACTATTGGAGGTGCTATATTAGGTGGTGCTTTAGCAACTGCAAATAAAGTTCGTGTTAGAAATGCAGTAAAACAAATAGAAAAAGAAATAAAAGATTTTAATAAACTAGCAGATGAAATACAAACAATTAACAAAGCTAGAGATAATATAGATTTAAAAGTAAGACCTAAGGGTAAAGCAGATCAAGGTGAATTGTTGCAACAACAAAAGACTCTGCCAAACTCACTTGATAATTTAAAAGGTAATAGAGAAATTTTAGAAAAAGACCCACTTACATTTCGAAGTAATAAAGATGAAGCTAAAACTAAAAACAAATTAAAAGAAAATAAATTAAAGTTAAGAATAAGAAAATTAAAGATAAATGATTTTGTAAAACAAAATAAAACTTTAACCAATAAAATTGATAGAATAGTAAATTTCTTAGATCAAATTAAACAAAATAGAGATGCTTATGCAAAACCTTTATTAGAGATAAAGAAAAAATTACAAAAACAATACAAAGGTGATGAAGGTCTTAATATTGGTTTGTCACAAAAACAAATGAGTTTTTTAGATTCAATAATACAAAAAGAAAAAACATATTTCTTATCTAAAAAACAATTACAGTTAGTAAAAAAATTAAAACAAGAAGCAGTTGATGCACAAGGTAAAATCTTTCTTAATAAGAAAAAGTTACAAGATAAAAGTAAAGGAACAAAAGGACTTATTAGTGACGAACAAGTTAGAAAACTCATTAATGAAAATAAACTTTTAGACAAAAGAGTAAGACATAACAATGCTATAGAAACAATGAAAAAACAAGAAAGAGATATGCTTACAGAAATCAATCAAGTTGATAAAGAGTTATCTGTAAGAAGAACAGAAGATGAGGCTTTGCTTGACGCTGATGGTGTGCCAATAGATAAATATAAACTTGAGCCAAACTGGTATACTAATAATTTTGTTTATAAAGCATTAGTCACTCCTTTGAAAAAAGTATTCCAAAGTAATGAACTACCATTAAGTATCAAACGTAATTTTAGCAAATTAGCAAATGATGCAGGTTTAACTCAAGTAGCTGCAAAACTAGGAGATACTCTTGGTATGTCTGTGTATACAAGAGCAGCAGTTCGTAATGGAGAATATGTAAAAGCACATGATGCTTTAAGAAAACTTTATGCAGAACATACTGGTAAAAATAGAAACATCATAGATATTGATTTTCAAAAAAAAGGTTATCACGAATGGTTAGAAGATACATATAGCAGAATATTAAAACAAGATACATTATCTGAACTTGATAAAAAAGTTAAAACTATTGTTGATGACTTTATGAATAGATGGGAAAAGAGATTANGAGAACAAGGTCTTATTGGTACAACAGAAAACATAAGAACTAGGATTACTCAAGAAAACATAAGACTTCAAAACTATTCAACTAAATTAAAAGAACTTTTAGAAACTGAAGATTTANCTANNAGAAATATGGTTAAAGAAGTTGATGATGAAATCAAAGCATTTGCTAGAGGTGAAACACAAGAATTAAATATAGTTGATAGACTTAAAAAATTAGAAGATTATGTATTTCCTGAAGAAATAGGTGGCAGACGTACTAATTATAAAAATCAAACTGTCATACAGCAAATTCGTAAAATTCAAGAAGATTTAAAAATGTTGAAAGAGAATCTTGAAGTAGCTAAGACAACAAAAGTTAAGCCTAATAATGAAGAATTTTTCTTTCCTAGATATTGGGATATCACATCTATAAAAGCTAATAGAGCAGATTTTGAAAGAATATTAGCAGAATGGTATGTAAACAATCCAACTGTATTAACTAAAAATAAACAAGGTTATATGGAAAGAACTGAGGCATTAACACCTGATGAAATAATGAAAGCCACAGATCCTACTCGTGTAGCTAAAAGAGTTAAAGAAACTGTTGATACAATAATTAAAGAAAGACAAAACATAACAGAAGATGGCATGGCATTTTATGGTCATGGTAAATCAAAACATTTTAGGCATAGAACTTTAGATATACCTAATAAACTTGTGACTGATTATATTATTAAGAACCCAGTACAAGTAATGAGAGTTTATACACAAAGAGTAGCAGGTCGTTATGAGTTTGCTAAAATGTATAATGGTCGTACTGTAGACCAAGTAATAGCTGATATGGATACAGATTTATATGCAGCAGGTGCTTCATTTAATAAAATGAATGAAGTTAGAAAAGATTTTCTACATATGTATGATAGAGTTGTTGGTCGTGTGATTACTAATCCTGATAGATTTGACCAAAGATTAATAGTTATGATGAGAGATTTAGCACAACTTAATTATTTAGGAAGTGCAGGATTTAGTACATTACCTGATCTAGCTAAAGTATTAATGGAACATGATTTAAGCAATGTTATGAAAGGTTTGACTGGTTTAATAAGTGACTCAAGAGTAAGACTAAATGCTAAAGAGGGTAGACTTGCAGGTGAAATATTAGAGATATTACAAGGTGATACACATTTAAGATTTGTTGAAGATTTAACAAATAATCCATTGGCTACTGGATATGAAGCTGCTTTATCAAAAACTAGAAATGCTTTTTATATTTTAAATGGTTTAGCGCCTATGACTAACTTAATGAAAAAATTAGATGCTACAATTAGAACACATGAATTAATACAGTTTGCTGTGGCTGATGCAAAAGGTGTGGCTAAACAAGCAGATATTGAATATCTTAGAAGATATAATATTGATAAACAAAAATCTACAGAAATAGCAGAGTTAGTAGACAAAGGTATTATTGAAAATACAAAACCTGATGGTAGTGGTGTTTATTTAGGTAATACAGAAAAATGGTTAGAAAATGGGATACCTGAAGAAACCTTAGATACATTCAGAGGTAGTTTAAATAATGGAATTATGAATACTATTTTGATGGGTACACCTGCTGATAAACCTATTATAGCTGATGGTGTGGTTTATATACCTGATTGGATTGGCAGTAAATTTGGTTTAAAAAGTGATCCTCGATTTAGAGGTTATTCAAGAATAGAAACTGGATTAGCAGGATTACCTTTTCAGTTCTGGTCATATTCTTTTGCTGCTGCAAACAAAATAACTGCTGCAATGATAACTGGTCAAGCTAAGAATAGAGCAGCAGCATTTACTACAGCAATAGGCTTAGGTTATTTATCACTAGAAATTAAAAGTCAGTTTGGTTCAGAGTTTGTAGCTTATAATTGGGATAGATTATCTATAGCAGATAAACTTGCTCGATCTATAGATTCATCAGGTTTATTAGCAATGTATAGTGATTTAATGTATACAGCTATGCACACAAGTTTAGCTTTAGGTGGACCTGATATTTCTATGGGAATGTTAGAGCCTAAATTTCCTCAAGAAGAAAGTATAGCTGATGCAATNACTTCTGTAGGTGGTGCAGGACCTGCAATTACAGTTGATATTTTTAAAGGTTTACATGAATTTGCTATAGAAGGTAAATATGGTAAAGGCTCTGCACAAGTAATAAGAAACTTGCCTTTTATGAGATTATGGTTTATGAAAGGAATAGTAAGTGATCTTTCTTCAGTGCTTGTAGATTTAGAAGAAGAAGGATTTGAGAGAACATTTGGTAGTAGGTTTTAATGACAATAGCTTTAAGTGCAAATACACCAAGAATAAGTTACACAGTTGCTCAAGGTGACTCACGAACATCTTTTCCAGTACCTTTTGTATTTTTTACAGCAAGTACAGATTTAAATGTTTTTGTTGATAATGTTGAAAGGACCTTTGATGCTTCAACTTCTAGTACATCTTTGTATACTGTGTCTGGTGGTGATGGCTCTACTGGAACGGTTACAACATCTGTAACTGGTGCAACTGGTGGTAGTACAGTTGTTATTACAAGATCAATACCATTACAAAGAGTCACAGATTTTCCTAGTGGTGGTGCTTTTGAAGTAGCTAAACTTAATACTGAACTAGATACATTGCTTACTATGATTACAGATATTGATGATGATAGTTCAAGAGCAATAAGATTACTTGATAATGATGTTACAGCTACTCTTACATTACCTTTAAAAGCAGATAGAGTAGGTAAAATATTAGGATTTAATTCATCTAGTGGTAATGCTGAAGCAGTCAATCATATTACTACTGCTGCTGTGTCGGTTTCTACTTTAAGTGTTGGTGCATCTGCTACTGCATCTGTGTCACAATCAGGTAATACAGCAACCTTTACATTTGGTATTCCTACTGGTGCGACTGGAGCAACTGGTGCTACTGGTGCTACTGGAGCTACTGGTGCAACTGGATCACAAGGACCTACTGGACCTCAAGGTGCTACTGGACCTCAAGGTCCTGCAGGAGCAGATGGTGACATGACAAGTTTTAATGTGGCAGGTACATCAGGTTCACCACAAACTATAACAAATGGTAATACACTTACTATTGCTGCAGGTTCAGGGATAACAACAACTGCTAGTTCTACTGATACTGTAACTGTTGCTGTGACTGCTGACCCAATAGCTTTTGCGATTGGACTTGGATAAGGAGATATAAATGGCAAATACCTTTAAACAAATAAACTTTGCAGCAGAACCTGCTTCGGCAGGTACACCCTATGTTATGTATACAGTAGCTTCAGGGAAAACAACAATAGTGATTGGCTTGATGCTTACTAACATACATACAACATCTGTGACAACAGAAGTAGAACTTGTCTCTACAACAGCAAATAGAGGTGGTGCAAATAATGTAGCAAATGGTACATCTTTTTTAGTCAAAGATGTTAGTATACCAAATGGATCAACCTTAGAATTATTAACTGGTGGTAAAGTAGTTCTTGAAGCAGGTGATGCTCTAAGAATAGATTGTTCAGTAGCAGATAAGCTATCAGGTTCTTTATCAATTTTAGAAATAGATTAGGTGTAATATGGGATTTATCGGAGTACAACCAGCAACAGTTCCTTTAACATCATCAGATATTACAGATGGCATCATATCAACAGCAAAGATTGCAAATGATGCAGTAGACAATACAAAATTAGATTTAACAGACAATTATGCTTTTACTGGCACTATTAGTGGTGCAGGTAGTAATATAATAGAAGTTGTTTCATCAGTTTGTGATGGCAGTACAGTAGGTTCGTATACATTTCAAAATGTTTCTGCATCACAAGAATTTACAACATCTTTTGTTGATGTTACTGGCTCATCTATAGCATATACTCCTCCAACTGGTACTACTCAAGTAGCATATGAGTTTGGTTTTCATGCAGGTTTTCAAGATAATCATGCAATAGCTTCATTAAAATTTTTTATAGATAGTGATGAAGTAGTTTATGCTAGGCATACATATGGTGCTATTGATAATTTTCATGCAAGAGTACATTATAAATGGATAATTAACATTGGTGGTTCAGCAGATACAAATGTTGGAAGATTAGCTAGTTGGACTAGCGCTAAAACTCTTAAACTACAAGGTAGAGATTATGGTAGTAGCAATGATAGTAGAATACATAGTACTATGTATTGGGAAAATACTGGTACTGGTCAATTTTCCATGCCAACATTAACAATAACAGCAATGAAATANATTATGTCATATATAGGAAAAACACCTACAGTAGGAAACTTTGTTAAGCTAGATGCAATATCAACATCTAGTACAAATACTTATAATCTATTAAATGGTGGTGCAGCATTTACTCCTGAGTCTGCTAATCATATGATTGTAAGTCTTAATGGTGTAATACAAGCACCTTCAACTGCTTTTAGTGTGTCAGGTTCTACTATTACATTCTTACCTAGTAGTGGCACATTATCATCTTCTGATGTTATAGACTTTATATTAGTGCTTGGTAATGTATTAGATATTGGCACTCCTAGTGATAGCACAGTTACAAATGCAAAGACTAATTTTATATCTACATCTTCTGCTGCAGGNTTATCTATCAAAGGTGATGGAACAATAAGTGGTACTGGTGGTCAGCTACAATTAAACTGTAGTAATAATAATCATGGTATTAAATTAGAATCACCTGCTCATTCAGCAGGTCAATCTTACACACTAAAGTTTCCAACTGGTAATGTAACAGCAGGTACAGCTTTAACAGTTGATAGTATTAGTGGTTCAGGAACAACTGCTGTTGGACAATTAGCTTTTGGAAATGCAGGTGGTGTTTTACAAGTTAAACACACAACTTTTGGTTCAGAAAGTCAAACTGATAGTGCAAGTTATGTTTCAAATGGAGTACCAAGTTTAAGTATAACACCATCTTCAACTTCAAATAAAATTTTAATTTTCTTTAGTGTTCCATTTTATACTGCAGGAGGAAATGGCACAGTAAGTATATTTAGAGATTCAACTGATTTAGCAGTAACTACTACTTACGGATTTGGTTATAATGGTGCAAATAACCCAAATAATATATCAGCAATGCACATGGATAGTCCTGCTTCAACAAGTTCATTAACATATCAATTAAGACATAAAAAACTAAGTGGAACTGCTATGTACAGTCAAATAAATAATTGTACTTCAACATTCGTAATAATGGAAATAGCTTCATCAGTTTTAACATAGGAGTAAAATATGGCAAGAGTATCAGAAGCATTAGCTGAATTAAAAATTACAGAGTGGACAATGTATGGTGAACCTACATCAGAAGCTGAATTTAATTCAATGTTTAAAAAAGTAACTGGCACAGATTCAAATGGAAGTGGAATATTAAGCTCTGATCCAAAAGATTTTGGCACAGATTGGACAACAGTATCAGCAAAGTTAAAGGAATTAAATGATGCTGAACCTTTAAAAGAANTAAGAGCAGCAAGAAATGTTTTACTTGCAGAAACAGACTTTTATGCTTTATCTGATGTAACTATGTCAGATGAAATGAAAAAGTATAGACAAGACCTGAGAGATATAACTAAAACATTTACAAGCATGAAAGACAAAGACTTTAAATTTCCAACGAAACCTTAATATTATGCCATTAACTAAATTAAATTTTTCTAGTTCAAATAATTTTTCTGCAGGTTCTATAGTAAAAACAGAATTTGCAGAGATAGATACTTTTGGTAGAACATCTTTGAGTACAAGTTCTAATGTAGATATAAGTGGAACAGAAAAGTCATTCACTAGGACATTTTCTGATAGCAAAATATTAGTTCACTTATGTTTAAAATGGAATACCTATAAATATGCTGTAATTCATATGAATAGAAAAATAGGAAGTGGTAGTTATTCTCAAATAAATAATGGCGCTACTGGAACTCAAGGTGGAGTTACATCAAGTGGTGGTATATTTAATATTCATTATAATAATACAAGTGCAGACGCAATGGGTTACGGAAATCACGCAGAGTTATATGCTTTTTTAGATAATCCTGGCACAAGCACAGATGCAATAACATATAAGCTACAAGCATTTTCATATAATAGTGATGGTGTTTTTGGTTTAAATACTAATGCTGCTTATAATGCTACTGCTGGATATCACACAACAAGAAGTGGTTATACTTTTTACGAGATAAAACAATAGTGTGGGGTGTAATATTAGAGTATATGCCTAGACCATCAGTCACAGAAGTTAAGTCACAAATAGATACACATGAAGCTGTGTGTGCAGAAAGATGGAAAGAAACTATCCTTCGTATTAAACGTATCGAGCATATTATGATTGGCACAGCAGGTACAACCATTATCCTTTTAATAGGATTGTTAGTGAGGTAGAGTGGACCCAGCTACTATAGGATTAGCTTTGACTGCAGCATCTAAGGCTTTCGGAGCAATCAAAAAAGGTTTCGCAATCGGTAAAGATATAGAATCTATGGGTGCAGATTTAGGTCGTTGGCTTAGTGCTGTATCTGACGTAGACAATACTGAAAAGAAAGCTAAGAATCCATCTCTTTTACAAAAGCTATTCAAAGGTGATGACATAAAGACATCTGCTATCGAGGCTTTTACTGCTAAAAAGAAACTTGAAGCACAACGACAAGAACTTAAATCATTTATAAACTTTCATTATGGTGCTAATTCTTGGAACGAGATACTGCACATGGAAGGACAGATACGAAAGCAAAGACAAAAAGAAATCTATGAACGTCAAGAACTTCGTAGAAAGATTGCTGAGTGGATAGGTATTGTATTACTTTGTTGTACTATCATAGGATTTATCGTATTCTTAGCATGGTTATGGAAGGAGAAGAGAGGGTGAAACCTGCTTTTGTTTTATTATGTTACCTTGCAGGTAATCCTGCAGGTACATTACATTTATCAAATGTAAACAACTGTACTTATTTTAAGGACAGACTTGCAAACCAGACAGTCAAGATTGGTGAACAGACACAGAAGTATGACTGTTACTGCAAACTTGTAAACGTCAACAAACAGATGAGGTTATGGTGATACAAGCATTGATTGGTCCTGCCACCAAACTAATAGGCAAATTTATAGAAGATAAAGATACCAAGAATAAACTAGCACATGACATTGCTACCATGGCTGAAAAACACGCACAAGAACTTGCCAAGTCACAGATAGAAGTCAACAAGATGGAAGCACAATCAGGTCATTGGTTTGTAGCTTCATGGAGACCTTTTATTGGTTGGGTNTGTGGTATCGCTTTGGCATGGCATTTTGTTTTAGCGCCCTTTGTTATTTTTTTTACTGCTATGTTTGGTGTCACTATGCCACCATTGCCTGAGTTTGACATGGGATCATTGATGACTGTGCTGATGGGTATGCTTGGTCT
>FUFK010044584.1_pt1 | contig 22918 bp, 22 predicted proteins | sample 1021851 | NCBI WGS metagenome assembly FUFK01 (sample SAMEA51879418, study PRJEB19060) | metagenome
TATCATAAATTCTACGAAAAATAACAGACGAATCAATATCGCTATTGTTAGTCACCCAACTGCGCATATTTTTAAAGTCTTTATCTTTTAAGTATTTTACCAGTGCCGCAATGTTTTGATCTGATAAACCAATCAATATGTCTGAAGTAATTTGACCTGATGATGAATAACGTTGACACTCGTTAATTACACGGCGCCAATCAGGAGCATAACGCATAATGAGTTCAGCCACAATTTTGTTGTTGAAGTCAACTGACTCAGACTTCAATATGTACTGAAGTCTTTTCATAAATTGCGCAGCAAGTTCAGCAAGTTGTTTTTTAGTCGTATTAAATTCGATCACTGAACATCTTGAATGAAGAGGTTCAATAATACGATTTTTAAAATTACACGTAAGTATGAATCGACAGTTAGAACTAAACTCCTCAATAAAACCACGTAATGCGGGTTGAGTTGATTGAGCGTTTAAATAATCAGCCTCGTCTAAAATAACAACTTTGTAATTACCACCATTTAATGAAACAGTAGACGCAAATTGTTTTATAGTAGAACGAAGNGTNTCAATGTTTCCAGATTCAGAAGCNTTNATTANTAAATAATCTAANTCAAGTTCATTACACAGNGCACGAGCAACTGTNGTTTTACCTAACCCTGCAGAACCAGTAAGCAACATATTNTGCATTTCGCCGGTGTCTACAATTTGTTGAAAAGTCTTTTTTANACTTATTGGAAGAATACAATCTTTAATAGTTTGAGGGCGATACTTTTCAACCCATAAGAATTCTGTTTTTGTCATAATATAATTATACTCTAAGATAGAGTATTTGTAAATCAAAAGGGTTGAGCAGTTTTTTACAAAACCGACTTACTCAGGTCGTGGCTTTCAACTACTCAGAGGTTTCCTCAGTCACCTCTGCGCCATTAGTAGCTGCTTCGTCACCGACGACATCTTCGCTGTCTTTTTCTTCTTCTTTAGGCTTATAGAATTCAACGAAGGCTGCAACACGATCTCGAATAGCGCCAACGGTGCTGAGTTCAGCTCCCTTGAATGCGCCGCGTGTGGATGCAACATCGATGATTTGCAAAATTGCACTAAAGTCTCCGATGTTTATTTCTGGTGCTTGTGCTTTTTTTGTTTCTTCACTCATATTTTTACTTTTTTTAGGTCTATTAGGCATAATTTAATCATTATTAAAAGTTGAATTCTTTTCTAATGCGATCCAATATTCAACAGGATTATTATTTATACATTCCCAATGCGAAATAAGCTTAGAACTTACAGAAACTTCATAGTCACCAGGAATAAGCTTAAGATTAGCGATTAAGAATTGAAAATCGAAAACCGCGTTACCACTATAATCACCAGTTTTAATTTGAAAAGTATTAGCAGACGAATTATTCGGATCTTTTACTTCAAAATAGATGTTATCATAGCCTTTATCTGCAGCGATTGAAACAACCGGATGACCTAAAGCGCTGCCAGCTTTTCTTATTTGACTAATCAAATCTTCAGTAATAGTAATACTTACTTCAGATTCAGGCATGTTGACACCTTTTTCAGGTGCAGTTAAAATGCTCGTATCTGCATAACGATATGTAAGAGATGCAGTAGGTGATTTAATAACAACTGAATCTTCACCAAATTCTAAATCTGCATCTTCAATCAACGAATGCGCTGAAAGAAATTCATTTAAATCATAGATGCCAAATCCTTTTGGAAATGTTTCAGTAACAGTTGTAGACGCCATAATATTTTTGGCTTCTGCAATTGTTGACAACTTATTACCTTCGTTAACAACGAGGTTTGGATTAATGGCTGAAAAGTTTTTCAGCACATCGAGGGTTTCTTTACTGATTTTCATAATATATTATTGTACCTTAAGTTTAGTGTTTTGTAAATAACTATATTCAACTAAAAACATCATACAACATATTGCGTGAGCTCCATGATGAATTCCGGTTTCATCGTCGAAAATTTCGCCTTTTTGCAAGGCCCAAAGATGACGCTGCGCTGCAGCAAAATAACGATCATCAATGTTGTCAAGTTTTTTCCAATTGTGCCTATCATATTTTTTTGCACCGATCGTTAATACTTTAACAACATCATCTAAAGCGTTTGGTGGAATTAACGAATAATCTGGTTTTTCATCATCAAATTTAATTCCACCATTTTTTGATTTCTTAAGAGCTTCTTCAGCTCTTCTTTTCCATTCTGCCTCTGGTAAACTCACCACTTGCGTCCTCCTGATTTTTGTATTTGCATCGCTAAGTTAGCTTTCTTTTTTCTTTCAGCTTCGGCTTCTTTACGATATATTTCAGTATAAGCGCCATACGCTAAATTTCTCATTCTATTTGATATTGTCTGATGTCTATAGCTTTTACTCATAATAAAAAATTGCCTGCCTAGCTATTGCTAGGACAGGACTTTTTAGGTTAGGTTATGACTTGCGATCTCCACCGCAAAGTGTTAAAAAGGAGCTTCTTCTTCATTTTTGTTATATTGATTTAAAATGTCTTCTACTACTGCAGATGGGTCTTGTACAACTTCGCCATTTTCGTCAAGTTGACTTTCATCGATCTTAGTGTAAAGATCTAAAAACGCTGTTCTTGTTTCTTCGTCAAATCGGCTGATGCACATATTGATTGCTTTCATACGATCATTGAAGATTGAAAAACTTTTTACGATGTGGCAAAGGCGACGAGTGGATACCACTTCTTCTACACCTTCTGCTTCAAAAGTTTTACGAATAACGTTTGACCATGCGATAAGCTTATCTGCAAAACTGATATCTTCTACACCATACTTACCCATATGAGCTGCTACGATTTTACGTTCAATAGTAGGCTGAGGGAAAGGTTGATCGATCACACAGACAAATCTTTCGAGGAAAGCATCGTCAATAATTGATGCTGCAGTAAATCTGCCATCATCTGAACCGCGGCCTTTCGTATTTGCTGTAGCGATCACGTTGAAACCTTCTGCAGGTTTTACCACTTCACCAGTTTTCTTAAGGAGAACTGGATTGCCTTCAAGGACACCTTGNAGACACATGATTTTATTTGTAGCACGGTCAATTTCGTCGATGAGTAAGATACANCCTCTTTCCATCGCCTTAATGACAGGGCCTTTTTGAAAAACTGTTTCACCGTTTACCAAACGGAAACCACCAATCAAATCATCTTCGTCCGTTTCAGGAGAGATTTGAACTCGTACATATTCGCGTTTTGTTTTGGCACAAGCTTGTTCCACCATCATTGTTTTACCATTACCTGAAAGACCAGCAATGTATGTAGGGAAAAACATTTTTGACTTAATGATTTTCATGATGGTATTATACTCACCCCACTTGATGTAAGTAGGATCGACTGTTGGTACGTAAACTTCATCATTAGAGACTGAAGCTACACCTCTGAATGCTATATTAGCCATTGCAGTTTGAGGCATCTCAGGTGCCACTGGAGCATTCGAAGATGGTATTTCGAGTGAGTATAAACCACGCTTAATTTTNAAAAGTGATTTATTNATAAGACTATANGCGTCTTTTGGAGCGAAGCCGTTTTCCTTAGCAATTGCTAATATTTCCTGATTCTTAAAAGAGGACTTTCCAGTCTCCGCGAGTAGTGATTTGAGTGATTTTGTCATAATTTAATTTAACCTTCCTTAATTGTTATAATACTATTATACTTTGAGTTTCACGGTTTGTACACCGTTTTATGCAATTATTTCAGCAAATTTNGTCATAATAATCCGATTTGTTCGATTTGACACATTGTGCTTAGCAAATTGCCTTGCTAGTTTGGCTTGTTCGCCACGATTGTCTGAAAGAGCTTTTCCTTTAGAACTATTAAAATCAAATTCCGTATCTTCAATTTCAACGTCACTTGATAGTAAAAAGTAAGAATTATATCCAAAACAATTGGCAGCGTGAAAATAGTTATCTTTACGATACTTTTTCATAAGGTCGCCTGTTTTTCTATAAATATCTCCACCTTCATAGACATATTTTGTCATTCTGTTTAGATGTTGGTTACCTTCGCGTTTACTATTTGGTAAAAAGAAACCAATTGTATTAACGTTTTTAACGTCTTTTAATATCTCAAGGTATTGCTTAGTTGTTCCAGGTCGATAACCAGCAATTTCTCTTTGCTTGCCGCCCACGTTTGTTACTAAACTTCTAGAAAATCTTGAAATAATTGGACTACAACCTTGTGATTCTCCATCAGTTAAAACAATTACGTTTAACTTTTGTACTGGGTTCTTTTTTCTAAAATTATCTACAATTCGATGAGCGGCAATAAGTGTTGCATCAAGAGGTGTACCACCTAAATGCTCGAACTTTGAAGTAGCTTGTTGACTAAAGGAATAATCGTTAGATTTTAAAATTTGACATGTTATCATTTGAAAAGCTTCGTTATACTCTTTTACTGACATTTCGCTAGAGAATAATTCTGCCAAAACTAAAGGTGTCATATCAAATTCTGCATCTGATTGAGTAGTATCTTTATCATCTAAAGAATAATTTGATGTGAAAGAATACACTTTGAATGGAATACTAACTTTTCTGCAAAAGTGAACTAAATTCAATGTATGTTCTAATACATCTTTTAATACGCCACTCATAGAACCTGAATAATCAATAAAGAATATCATACCATGACTTTTAGCATCTGCTAAACTCATTACAGATTCAAATATTTGATCGTCGTATTTGTACTTATGAAGTTTATTAACATCCAATGTACCACGGCGAGACTCTTGAGCCCGTGAATATTGATAAGCTGCTTTTCTGCGTTCAAACTCGCGAACAAGTACACCAACCTTTTTGTTAGTCTTTTTCTTAAATTCGATTGCCTTTTCAACTATTTGAGAAGAATATTTTGTGCGTTCTTCTGGAGTAAAGTAATCTTCAGGAAAAAGACTTTCGAGCGTACCACGAGCTTCCATTACTTTTTTGTATCCAATAATGTGCTTGTCAATTGTTGTTTTTGTGGGCCATAGCGCAATTTGCGGACCGTAACGATCTTCTTCATCTTCTTCGATTAAATTTTCTTCGAAAGATTTTACAGTTTCAGGTTCAATAATAACATCTTCACCCATTGAGTCACTTTTTCCACCAGCGTCATGTTGACCAAGTTTTTCTTTATCATCGTCCTCGCTAGTTTCTTGTGGCTCGTTTTTTCTTTGCTCTAAATATTCATCTAAAGCCTTTTCCATTTCTTCATCACCAACATTAGATGAAATACTATGCGATTCTGTACCATCGTCTGATTCATTAGATGTATCTTCTGGAATTGATGAATTGCCAAAAGGATCGCCATTGTCTTCAGAGTTATTTGAAGGAGTTTCAATTTGTTCACCTTCGCCTTCATCATTAGATGTTTCTTGAGACTGATTGCTTTCTTCCTCTAATTGCTTTTTAGCTTCAGCTTCTTCTTCAGCAAACTTTTTCACTTTGTGGTAAAGTTCAATAACATCTTCAAATGTTTCAGCCTTATAGCATTCTTGATAAAGTTTTTCTTCGTCGTCGTTAAGAGGAATATCAACAACATTGCCAATTTTACCTCGTAAATTTAAACGATCCAAAAAGCCTAATTCTGAAACGTCCTTATCATTAATACCAAAGAAGTCATTTTCAACCAATTCTTTGTATGCGCCCTTGAATATTCTTGGCATACCTGCATACTTGTTTTTAATTAGTCGCTCGATACGAATATCTTCAATGATATTTAAAATGTCAAAATGCTTACGATCTTCCTTTTCAAGGAATTTTTCAAATCCATCTTGAGGTGTATAAAGAGCGTGAGAAACTTCATGTCCTACAAGCATATCGTATACAACCTTACCTTTATCTTTCCAAACTGGAAGACCAAGTACACGGTGCTTTACATCAAAGTATGCTGTTTTAATGCCCTTTTGGTGAGTGACCGTAATATTTTCTGTAGCCAATAATTTAGCCAGCGATGATTGATTTTGCAAATCGAGTATTTTTTCCATAAACCTTCCTTAATTGTTATAATACTATTATACAATAGGAAACGACATATGTAAACCGTTTTTTACACTTTTTGCTTGGTAGTTGTCTATCAACAACTTATGAAAGAACCTTTTTAGCTTGAGCTACTATATCATCATATTTTCCGTAATTTATAGTAACTCCATACTGCTTTTCAAAAGCTGGAGCAAGATTGTTTTCAAAATAAGAGCGGAAAAGGTTGTCGTCAGTTTGTTGTGGATCGTGTTTCGCGCGCATGCTTGCGAGCGCGATTATATTATTAGCAGTGTCGTATTTATAATGCTCCATCTTTTTTCAATCGACTAAAGTTATTTGTCTTTTCAAATTCTAGTTTCTTTGGAAATTTACCTTCGAGTAGATCTTGTTTATGCGATATGATAAACACATTTGTTTCTTTACCAAGAGTATATAGTATTTTTAATAGATTATCTACACCATCAGCATCCATACTCGAATCAAATGTTTCGTCAAGAATAAGAAGGTTTGTATTAGCAGAGTTTTTCATTCGAGCAATTTGTCGCCATGCAAAAAGAAGACTTAAATCAATACGTTGTTTTTCACCTTCAGAAAAAGAAGCATACGTAAATTCATCGCGATGACGTGATTTAATTGTTTCATTAAATGAGTCATCAAGGTGAAATAGCACAAAGAAATCTAATATTTGTAAATATTGATTAATGAGCTTATTCATTACCGGCAAATATTGACGAATGACTTTTGTTTTGATTCCAGTATCACGCAATAATTCACTAATAGCGTCAAGATAAGAGCTTACCTTTGATTGCTCTGACCGCTTGATATTAAGTTCTTCTCGAGTAGCACGATCGTTTTTAAGCTTTTCTTCAGCAACGGTAGTATCCTGAACTTCAACAACTTTTTCCAATGACTTAATTTTATCTTTTAATCCAGTAACCTTTACATTATTNGTATTAATAGATGATTGAACTTCATTAAGGTGAACCCATTGTTCACGGTACTCATTGTGTAAAGCTTCGACCTCTCTTCGTTCCTTTATCGATTTATCTATTTCTGCTTGTATCCTTTTAGCGTTTTCTTGGGCTTCAGCAATTTTTTCGTTTTTCAATTCCAGTGATAACTCTTGAGAACAAGTAGGACACACACTATTCACTTCATAAAACTTTGCTTCCCTTACTATTTTTCTTACATCTTTATCGAGAGATTGTTCAGCAAAGGTATGATTCTGTATTTTATTATGAGCGTCGTCCATTTTAGATTTTACTTCTAAATATGTATTATCATACTCTTCTTGTAATACAACATTACTATTGTTTACTTCGAGGATTTCATCCTCAATTCTTTCGATTTCTTTTTTCCGCTTAGACTCTTGCGATGTATCAATTCTTTTTAGATCTGCAATATGATTACTCTGTAACCTTATAGTTTCTTTTAATAATTCCAATTGGTGATCAGTGTCAGTCATTTGACTTCTTAATAAACTTATTTTGTCTTTTAGAACGCCATTCATTTTTGTAAATATACCAATATCTAAAAGATCTTCAATCACACTCCTACGCTGATGAGAAGGCAATTGCATAAAGGGAATAAAGTTAGATGATCCTAAAACAACTACTTGATGAAAAGACTTATGGTTTAGTTTAAGAATGTTTTGTTCGATGATTTTTTGATAATCACGACTATGTGATTCTTGATTCAACAACTTACCATTTCTATAGACTTCAAATATATTTGGCTTCATACCACGAATAATTTTATATTCGATATTGCCTACAGAAAATTCAACAGTGACTAAACAATTCTTATTGTTAATAGAATTTACGAGTTGAGGTTTATTAATACTACGGTGTGGTTTACCAAACAAAGCATATGATAAAGCATCTAGCATTGTAGATTTGCCCGATCCATTTGCTCCTACTACTAACGTAGAAGAGTCTTGGTCGAGATAAATTGTTGTTCCGTTATTTCCTGTTGATAAGAAATTTTTCCAAGTAAGTTTTTTAAATGTAATCATTATATAGTGTCTATTGCTTGAGCTTCAACCAAGAGCTCTTGCATCATCTTTTTTAGTATGTCAGAATTCAAATTTGTTTCAGTTGCGTCGATATAACTATTAAGTAACGTAGGAGTATCGTCTACTTTAACATCATCATCTTCAACACTGTCACCGCTATACTCATCAAAATTTTCTATGATACGCACTTCATGTGGATTGTAATCATAAACCTTTTCCATAAACTTATCAAAAGCGTATAAATCTTTTTTGTTTGTTACAATTACTTTTATATATGTGTTTTCAATTTGATCTTTTGTAATTACTACTTCATTATCACCATCATAAAAAATCTTTTGAAATAAAACATTAGTATTACGTACAGGTATAATATCGCGTGTTTTTGTGTCTAAAACATGAAAGTGTTTAGGATCACCAGCATCAGACCATGTTAATTCATATTGAGTACCAAGATACGTAATGTTGTCTTGAGTACTCTTTGTGTGATAGTGTCCTGTGTAAACGGCTTCGTACCTGTTAAACATTTTCTTATCCATTCCATGTGATTTAATATTAGCGCCTGCCATATATTGAAAACCACCAAGCTCTAAGTGACCCATAAGAATAGGGGCCGCCGCGGTATTAATAAACTGAATACATTTATCTTCGTTATCTTTACACATCCATGGAAGTAGTGCTACATCTAATCCATCATAATTTACAATAGTTGGATCCATGTATATATGAATACGATCAGAGTATTGCGCCAAAATAGTTTGAATCGAATTTAGCTCGTTCGTATTTTTATAGTATACATCATGATTGCCAGGAATAATGTCCATTTGCATATCATATTCATATAGCTTTGAGATAAAACACTTATAGTTATGTTTTAAAACTTTATAGTTAACATACTTACGATGTTCGAAATAATCACCTAAGTGCAAAATACGTTTAATCCCATTCTCTAAAAGATAAGGAAAAAATATTTTATCATAAAATTTGGCTGAGTAATCTAAAAAGATATCTGAACCATTTTTGACACCAGCATGTGTGTCATTCAATATAGCTATTTGCATAATATATTATAAAAACTTTTCTAGGCCGCCTATTATTTTCTTTTTGGCACGTTTCTTTTTAAGTTCTTTGCCGTATTCCTTTATCTTATTATCTCTTTCACGAATTCTTTGTGATTTATAACGAACTCTATCTACAATACCATTTGGATCTGGGTGTTCACCTATATCCATAAAAGCACCTGCGCCGGCATGGTCCATATATTTTTCTTTAATATCTTGTTGCTTCTTTTCTTTAGCGATTCTACGTAAAAAAGCATAATAAGTTATTTGAGTAAAGTATGCAAAGGCATTAGGTAATCCAGTACGTGTTGCTTTTTTAACATCATAATTCATAATTGCTTTAATACAATTCTCAACTGCGTCCATTACCATTTCTTCTCTATACGTGTATCCCACAAAGTTTGGTTTATGTGATAAGCCTTCAGCTATTTTTAAAAAGCAAGTTCCAATATATTCAGTTATGTTTGGTTCGTCTTCTGATTTTTCTCTAGCTTCATTTGCCAATGTTACGTAATCAACCACTGATTGCGAAAACAACTTATTGTTTACATAATGAGGTTTTTCCTTTGGCTTTTTCTTAACTTCTTTTTTCATTTTATAATATCCATTATATATTAAGTTCACTCACATGTACACTAATAAAAGTGTAACTTAATAACATTATTATTCATTTTTTAGTGTACAACTATTCAATCTTTTGGTATAATAATTAAGTCCAAACAAAGAAAAGCAGAGGCTAATTATTACGTTGGTGTTTCTTTCTCCATTCCATGTGATAATCCATTGGTGACTTAGCAATACCGTTATCAACTTTCCATTCATCTCCTTCTTCTATATCTTCCGTTAAATCTTGATCATCAACAGGAGGATTAAACAATTGTTTTAAAACTGAATTCATTTCATGTGGAGTTAAAACGCTGTGCAATTTCTCCACGATAAAGTAACGATGGTAATGCATCTTAAGATGTAATGGTGTATCTGTTGTGCCAACGATCTTATCTCCGGAAATTTGTACTAGGTCGTCATCCTCTGAATCTAACCAATATTTGAAATACGATCTTCCAGTATGTTCAGTTACGAGCTCGAGCGCTCCAGCAACATAAAGGATATTATTTTGTTCATCTCTTTCTACTTCTTCTGCGATTAAATAACTACCATCAACTAAGCGATAGCTGCATATAGAACAAGTGTGTAAATGCTTTTTTAAGTCTTCTGATGGATTAAATTTGTCTGTCATAATGGCACCTCGTATATTTTGTGATTAAACTTTTCTTTTGCGTATATTTTTACCCGCTCGATAGCATGATTTAAGGTGTAGTTCTTTCGCTTTTTCCACGAAAGATCATCTGCTAAATCGTAAATAGTGGTACCTTGCCCATCTTCGGTTTTTCTTAAACCTCTTCCAATAGACTGTAATACCCTTATTTGCGACTTTGTAGGTGATGCAAACATTATATTGTGCAGGTTAATTATATTTATACCTGTGCTAAAGGTCCCGACGCTTGCAACGATAATTGCGTTCTTTTCTTTTTCGGTTATTTCGCGTATTCTTTCTCGCTCTTCAGCGTTTACAGCGCCCGACACAAAGAAAACTTTACGACCTGTTCCTTTACACCTTTTAACAAACATGTCATATAAAGGTTTACCATGTTTTTGCACCAAGTTATATAACACTAAAGAATTACCCTGCTGGTCGCACGTAAGATTAACAATAAATCGATTACGCTTAATGTCACTTACAATAAAATCTATTTCTTCTTGGTACTTCATAGACTTTACGACCTTCTTTTTCGTATCAGGATATTTCATGACCAAGCACTGTACTGTAAGTTGTGCAAGAGTATCAGAATCGATTAATTCTTTCGTAGACGTTACTTTATAAACAGGACCAAAGTTACCTTCTAACGTCATCTGATTTGATACTGCATTATCAATAGTACCTGTAGTACCTATACGCATATAAGCTTCAGTTAATCGATTCATAATTGTAGTCAATGACTTCGCTTTAAACGTGTGAGCTTCATCACCAATTACAAAACCATATTGCCTAAACCAATTTTGCGGTAACCGTATTGCGCTTTGCCATGTAGTGATAACAACAGATTGTTCAAATTGTAACTTTTCTTTTCCAGAATAAATTCTATGTACATCTAATTTTACATCAAATGTATCATCTTTATTTGAGTAATCTTCAAAATCTTTATACATTTGCTCAACCAACGACGTGGTAGGCACAACTATTAGTGCTCGAAAATCGTTATCGTTTTCTAAAAAATAACGAAGTAGCATGTAAATAATAAGTGACTTACCAGAACCGGTTGGTGATATTAAAATACATCTACTATTTTGTGCTGCATGAATAAATGCATCTAACTGATAATCACGTGGATTTATTTTTTTACCTTTAATAGTTATATTAAGTGAGTTAATAAAATCGTCTAATACTTCTTTATCATCAATATGATTTTTTAGTGTATGGTCTATATTTAATGTATAACCACGTTCATAACAAAATTCAGAAACTCGCTTTAATAAACCATAAGGTATTGTTTGCGAACGAGAATCGTATAAACGTATTTTTCCATCCCACATTTTATTGCGATATGCAGGCATGAACTTATAACCTTCAGCGTAAAAGGTAAAATATTCTGACAATTCCATTAATATGCCAGAGTCATCACATCTAAGAAGAACTTTAGATTCGTCTTTTTTGATTGCGGTTATCATTACATGCCTGAAGTAAACTTCTTAAAGTCTAAAATATTTTTCACGTGTGTATGTCGCCAACGTATGTTACCCATTATTTCTTCAAGGGTTTCAATAATTGTTTTTTGATAATCGATTTGCGCTTTTATTTTTACCAAATCTTCATCAGTATCGTAATACATTTCCATGTCGCTTTTCAATGGTTTAGTCATTCCATCAAATGGATCGTATTTCCAACTACGTTTATCCATATCTTGCTGCGTCATTTTTCCATTATAATAAAGCCACTTATCTTTTTTCATAGCGTCTAACTCCATTTCTTTTTTCTTCAATTGAAGTTTTGCCATTGAATATAATTCAAGATATTTGGCGTGTAATTTAGAAGACTTTAAAGTTTCTTCATCTAGGCAAACGTCGTCTATCACAACGTCTTTTTTCCACATCTCTAGGATCTGTTCCAAGCTAATCATAATATAAATTTATTTATAGTTATTTAATTATAACAAATTCATTGTATCTAAAAGTAAGGTCTGCTTGTAAATAAGTAACCTCAGAAGATTGCGAGTTAAATTCAACACCGCCTAACGACGTAGGAAACGATTCTTTGAACTGAAATTGTTTATTCACATTGTTATGACTTGACATTACTGACAATATCATGTCATGTCTTTCAATCGCATTGGTGTTTGCTTTTATCCAATTAAAGATTTCTGTGTAATTATTCATATCTTCATCGATAGCAAATCTTAATGACAACGATTCAAATGTAATTGCTTCACCTGGAGTATAACCTATTCTATTACGAAAATTAGTTTGTACTTCACCTGAGGTAATAGATGGTATAGTAAAACTAGTAATAAAAAATTCGGTATTTGCAAACTTTTCACGATTAATCGTAAGCTTAAACCCTGTAGGTGAAAGCATATTAATGTTTTTTGTTAAATTTGTTCCGCTCATATATCTATTTATAACGTAAAAAAGGGGAGTCCCGAAGAACTCCCCTTTAAGTTTAAGCGTTTAGCTATTATTTAAGATTAGCTTTCACCTACGTTGATGTTCTTCACACGGAATGTACGGAAGTAAGCATTTGACTTAAGAGATCCGATTCCTGATGTAACAGTAGCACCAGTGCTAGACAAAGGATTAGCAATAAGACCATAACGAGTCTTAAATGCAATCTTTGGTTGGAATGTAGATTCACCAACAGCACGTACCATTGTAAGTGGAACATAAGGGCAGTAGTAAATACCAGCATCGTATGGTGATGCACCCTTATAACCTACAGTAGCGTAGTCAGTTGTTGCGTATGGATCGATATACACTTTAAGTCCACCGTTAAGTGTACCAGCAAATGTATTACCAGCATCATCTACGCTAAGGCCTTCACCGCCACCGAACTTAATTCCGCCAGTTGCAGCAAGTGCAGAAGCTACGTTTGAAGAAGCGATGATGTAGTTACCTTTTCCACGACGTGTTTCGCGTGCAATTGTGTTAGCTTCCTTTTCGATTTGGAAGATAAGAGACTGGAACTTTTCAACAGCCCAACGACCATCTGCATCACTTTGCAAGTCGAAAGCTTCAGTTGAATCAACTCCACCAGCTTTACCAGTTGTTACGATTGAACGGATAACTTCACGGTTGATTTCACCTAGGATTTCACCACTTAGGATGTTAGCCAACTCAGACTCAGCGTCAAGACCATGAACTGCTTTAAGGTCTTGTGCGAGCTCCATTGAGTATTCTGCCTTTAGCTGACGTGTGTTAGCTGTAACAGTTGCTTTCTCAATAGTGAAGCCCATTTCTGGGAGACTTCCGTCTGTTTCAGGTGCAATGTAATCAGATGAACCATAGGCACTTCCGAAACCATCAGCACGGCCAGTTGTGATACCGCTTTCAGGTGAATCATATAGACCACCAGCGTGTGTACCAGTGCTACCAGAGAAGTCTGTGTCAGGCTCTCCGCTAGGATTACCACCAGATCCTGTTTCAGGACCGAATGCTTCATCGCTTGAAGTGTTGATTGCACTACCGGTTGAATCACCGAAACGTGCCTTCATTGCAAAGATAAGACCAGTAGGACCAGACATTGGCTGGACACCTGCTACGTCATAAGCAATAAGATTAGGCATTGCACGGCGTACAAGAGAGATGAGAACAGGATCAGCAATAGCACTAGTGCTAGTGTTCATGGTCGCATCTTCGTTTAGAGAAAACGTTGCAGCTTGAGCTTCTTGACGGAGAGCAACTTCAGTGTTCTCGAGAAGCTTAGCAGTAACGGCTTTCTTATAGCTATCTGTAATAGCTGGAGCATCAGCATGTTCAAGTACTGGTGCCCACTTTTTTAATTCGTTTTCTGCGTTTAACATTTTTAAATTTCCTTATTTAATGTTGTTTATGATTGGGTTTATTTGTTGAACTTAGAAAGTTGCTGTACATACTTTGCCATATCAGCTGGAAGCTTAGACATAGGATCTACTTCACCTTCTACAATTGTTTTTACTTCGTTTGCGGAATCAACTTCTTCTGTAAGAACTTCTTCTTCTTCAGTTGACTCTTTAAAGAATCCTTCTTTGATAGTAGCTACTTTAGCAGCAAAAGTTTCTACATCGACAAATTCTGTTTCTTCAACAAGTGAAGAAAGTTTACTTGCTTGTGTAGATGCTAAATCAGTAGTTGCTTCAGCGATAACTTTTTCGCGCTGTAAAATTTCAACTTGTTTTGCAAGTTCAGATTTTTCAGCTTCAGAATTAGCAAGAGATTCTTTTATTTCAGTTACCTGTTCTGAAAGCTCATCAACAAGATCAACTTTAGATTCAGGAACTTCAATATAGTGTTCAGTGAATACACCTTGTAGTGCTTTCATGAAGTCTTCTGTTATTTCTGTGCGAAGTTTGTTATCAACAAACTCTTGATTTTCTTCGATCCAAGATTCAACTACGAAACTCAAGTAATCGTCGATTTTTTCAACAAGAGATTCACGAACGTAAGTTACCTCTTCTTGTAAATCTTCAGCGTATTGAGATTCAAGATCTTCTTGAATTGATTGTACTTTATTTGCAACAGCAGCTTCGAATAAGATAGAAGCTTTTGCTTTGAAGTCTTCTGTTAGTTCTTGATCAGCATTAGCTAAAACTTTAAGGTCATCAGCAAATAGATCTGCTTCTGTTTCTTCCTTAACGCTTTCACAGTGAGAAGCCATGAGATTTTTGTAAGTCGCCATTAATGGATCCTTTTTCATTGCCTTAAGTTGACCATACATTGCATTAATAAGATCAGCTTTTGTGTTAGGCATTTCTTCATGATAACCTTCTTCTGTTTCATCCTCTTTAATAGGATTAACTATTTTGTATGCTGAAACTAATTCAGACTTTTTCATACCTTTAAGAGCATCAAAACTAGCAGCAAGATATCCTGCTTTAGTTTGAACTTCAGGTAATTCTACTCCGTCTTTGTCAGACTCTTCTTCAGAGGTTTCTTCTTCTTCATCTTCGTCAGAATGTTCGCCTTCTTCAACTTCTTCTTCGTCCTCATCTTCATGAGCACCTTCAGAAACTTCTTCGTCGACTTCTTCTTCGTCCTCATCTTCATGAGCACCTTCAGAAACTTCTTCCTCTTCTTCGTCGTCTTCTTCAGACACTTTCTTTGCTTCTTCTAATTCGTCATCATCGTCATCATCTTCGTGTGCGCCTTCTTCGATTTCATCCTCTTCAGATTCATCTTCTTCCGCTTCGGTTTTCTTCTTAGCTTCACCAAGAAGAACATTTAAGACTGCATCAGATAAAGGTTGCTCTGGTTCAGTGACTTCAGTCTCCTCAGAAACTTCAACCTCTGATTCAATAAGCTCTTTTTCTTCTACGTCTTCTATGATTTGATCGTTATCGTTTGACATATAATTAAGTTTCCTTATATATTTGAATTAGAGTTTGGAGAGGAAATCACTAAAGATTCTTTCCTGTGCTTCGCTAATGCGGCCCATAGGAACCTTTTTAATTTCAGTCTCATATTCTTCAATTTGCTGAGGTTTTAGAATTCCATTTTCCCAAATCCATTCAACACCTTCCATAATGCCTTCAACGAAAGCAGATGGTGCACTTGGATCTTGAACAATGTCAACAGTTGCAAGAACAAAATCATCCTTAACATATGTCTTACCTTCTTTTTGCTCAACAGTACCCATACCACGACTCGAGACGCCTAACTTGCACCCGCCTTCGACGAGCCCTTTCACTATTTTACCCATAGGTGTATCTAGTATTAGCGCCTTTCCAACAACATCGTTACCTTTAAATTTAAGTTCGGTAATTCTGTGTGAAACTTTATCAAGGTTAATCTGTGGCCCTTCAGGGTGATTTAATTCGCCAACGGCTCGTCCAGTACTAACCTGCTCCTTTACGTACTTTTTAGTTGCACCTTCAAGTACTTCTTTAGGATAAATTCTATTATTGCGGTTTTGTTTTTCCGCTTGCATGAATATACCTTCAATATACGTATCCTTTCCTTCGCCATTTTTCTTGGCTTCTGTGATATATTCAAGCTTATCTTCTAAATGTTCTGTAATTAACTTCATTAGTTTGTAAATCCTGATTTTGTAGCAGTTACAGTTGAACCACCAGACGCTAACTTATCGCCACTATCTTTTTTACACACGACAGATTGACCTGCACCTAAAGTAAATGTACCTTTTGCTGCATCTGCAGAAGTTGTTAAAGTAATAGTTACAGTAGAAGCCGATCCATTTGTAATAAAAACATTTTTAGCACTACTAATATTATTACCAGTTCCGCTTAATGTAACTGCGGCTGCTAATGGTTCAATTGTCATTTCGATTCCTTTGTTTGATTGTTATAAATTTCTGCTGTAAGTCCTACCTTACGAACTTCAAGGGCATCGTCTAGTTTAGCACGAATTGCCTGACCAAAAGATTGAGCTGAAGCACCTTTATCATTTTTAACAATGTCGTTAAATAATTTGTCTAGTTTCATAATTCTATTTATAATTTTCTTGGTTTTGAGAGCGGCTTTAGAAGTCTAAGTCGTCATCTTCGCCTTCATCTCCTCCGGCCGCCTTTTCATCTTCTAGTTCTTTATCTAATCTTTCTATGTCTTCGTCAGATTGTTTTAAAACCGTTTGACGAACATACTTATTAGAAACATACTTACCAACAAGATCTTCCATTTGTTGAGCCATTTCTAATCTTTCTCTTAAGATTTCAAACTCTTTTAACTCAGAAAAGTAATTATCTTCTGCAAAGTCGATGTTAATCTTTTCTTCAATGGTATTCCAATCTTGTTCAGTAATTACACCTTTAAGAACAAGTTGAATGCGAAGAGCTTCAATAAGCATTTGTGAAAAACGTTTACGCAATCTATCAACAAATTTCTGAAATTTTACTTCTTCTCGTGATATTTCACTTGCCCGGCCAATAGTGAAAGAACTTTCTTGTTCTAATCTTGAAACTGGTACGTTTAAAGCACGATATAGCTTCTTTTGAAAAAATTGAACATCTTCTATTTGTCCAAGGTTTTCACCACCACCAAGTGTTGTAATTTCTGTACCTCTACCTCCTTCTCTACGTGGAAGATAAAAATCTTCTAACATAGACATGTGTTTACGATCATCACTTACATCACCGGTTGTTGCATCATACACCATTTTATTACGATAACGAGATACAACTTGTTGTACATATTCCTCGGCCTTACCCTTTGGTAAATTACCTACATCGATATAAAAAATTCTACGTTCAGGCGCACGTGAAACACGATATACGACTAACGAATCTTCCATGTAACGAAGCTGATTAACAAGCTTCATCGCCTTATGTAAGTGACTAATTACACGCTGCCGTGATGAATCGTACAAACCTGAATTGACTTGTATGATAGCATCTTTTGCAAATTTAATACCATTTGTAGTTTGAGCATTATTCATTTGGGGTGAATAAACGTAATATTCATCTACTATTTTTTCGTATTCTACTTTTGTTTTCGGATCAGTTACTTTTTGAACTTCTTTTACTTTGCTGATGTGCGTAGAATCAATTGGTCTTAATTCGACAATTCCCTTTTGTGGATTTTTTGGATCAATAATAACGTTAAAGTATAATTTTCCGTCAATATACCAATTGCGGAAATAGTCTTCTGACATGCGATTAAACTTATAAAGTTGAATCACTCTGTTAAATTCATTTATGATTTGTTTTTTTACATTATCGGGTTGATCTAAATCGTTCATTGCAAGATCAACCGGCGAAGATGTGTCCGATGCTGAAAGAGCACCGTCTACAATATCTGAAATTGCAGCATCGCACTCTGGTTGCTGCGCCGATTCTCGATATTTTAATATTAATTCGTGATCTGAAACAGTACTAGTTCCAGATAAATCTACGTATTGACCGTAGTAACCTCCTCCAACAGTAACTGTTGCTCCGCCATCCTCGTTTGACTTAGGGACAGGAGATATAAATTCTTTCTCTACCTTCTTAAGTTTTTTACTAATTTCGTATCCGAATAATTCCATAATGTTATTTATATCACGATAAGTGGAGGGGTTGGACCTCCACTTATCGGATAAATTTATTAATTAAACTAAGAAGTTGTACCAGACTCCCAATATTGGTAAGCTAGTTCAACTGTGAATTCTTCAATAGCATCGTTTGTTTCGTAACTCAAGTCTATTGCAGAAACATTAACTGGATATGTACCACGAATGGTATATTCCTTAGTAACGTTTCCTGCTTTATCGAGTTGCTGGATCGCCATATCAGTTTGATATTCTGTAGGATTGGATAAGCCTGTGTTATTCACGTGCTCATTTATTCCATTCATCCAACGTTCCATAGCGTTTCTCACTTCCATNCCAGTGTCATTGATAACTGTGATTGTCCAGTTTTCAAATGTTCTGTCACCAGCAATTTTTAATTGACGCCCGCGAAATGGTACGTCAAGTTGTGCAATAACACTCGCAGGTAGCTGAGCGCCTTTACACATAAATGATGTAAGTTCAGTATCACCTGCAGCATATGCTGGAAAGTTAACGATTGCTTTGAAAAGGTTGGGGCGTGCGCCCCCACCGATTAATTTTGATTTAAAATCATCTACTCCTAAAGTTGCCATAATTGTTATTTCCTTTCTATATTATTTATATTAGCTACCAACAATTTCAGAGAATTCAACTCCAGTGCGTGTAGCAATAAAGTTAAGAGTAATGAAATTAATCGAACGAGCAGGTTTAATATAGATATCAGCCACAAAACGGTTGGTATCAATTACTTGACCTGTATTGTTCGTTTCATCACAAACAACTAAGAAGTCTGTTACACCACGACGACCTTTAACATCCCGAAGGAAAGGCTCTGTCATGTTTCTGAACATTGAACGTGTGAATTCATCATTCAACTCGAACAATTGGAACTTAGCCGCGGTAGAAATTGCCTTTTCTAAAACTATAAACAAACGGCGTACGTTGATACGGTCGAATGCAGAAGGTTTTGATTGAGCAGTCTTATCTCCGAAAAGAAGAGTACCTTGACCTGGGAAAGAAACGATTGGATTAATCCGTGCTTTATAAAGCTCGTCTCTGTCTGCCTGTTTAGGGTTATAAGCTAGTTTTGTAATACCTAGAAGTTGACCGCGGTTAAATCCAGCAGGTGAGAACCAAGGTTCTGCTACATCATCTGTATTAGCGCAAAGACCAGCAACGTGGCCACAAGCAGGAATATAAAGATACTTATCAGCAAATTTATTGTAAGTGTAAATCGCGCTTGAATCTAGTACAGCGTAAGATGTGGAAGTAATACCATTACACCACTCTTTGACATCATCTAAAGGAGAATTGCCTAAGCTATCTTCGATAGGAGGTGAAGTGAAAACTACAATATCTTTACGAGCATTTGCTACCAGAATAAGGTGTTCAGCGATCTCATCNGAACCGTTATCGTCGTTGTAGGCAAACAAAAGATTAACATCAACTGTTTCTGTATCAGCAAACACGTCAATACCATCTTTAATATCACCTGCAACAACTGATGTTTGATCAGCACCACCGGTAAATTGATTAGTACCTACACTAATTGCACCAGTAACATAGATGAATTCAGAATTCTCATTAATTACATCTTGGTAAAAGTTATTTGATCCATCTTCCTTCTTGGCACCATCGTTTTTACCAAGAAATGGCCATGTTTCAAGAACTGTGCCAGCTGTTCCAGTTAGTGCGCCATCAGAATCAGTTANAACGATGTGATATTCGTCAGAATCAGGTGCGCCATCAAACAGATCTGTTAGAGGATCAGCACTTATGCCATTAGTTTTAACTTGACCATTATTAAACGTAACAGTGTCATACACATCGACTTCAATAGAATTACCTAATGCTCCAGCATATCTTGCGTAAAGAGCACCTTGTGTAGAAATTCCATTTTCGAATTGTGTTTCGTTCTTAATGAGAATAGGAGTTGCTACGGTTCCTATAAATTCTTCAAGAGTATAGTTACCAGCTGCAGCTATTGCGGTGCCATCTACACTGAGTGTAGTGCTTGATATCGTGTGCCCATTACCTGGAGTAGTTACGGCTACACCTGTAAGAGCAAAAGTAAGATCAACAGTAAGATCATTTTGATCGAGATTACTGTCTTGCTGAGCTACTGTTGCAAGACCTGTTACAGAAGATGGTATAGCACTTAAAGTAGGATTAGTAGTAGCTGTTAAAGGAATAGTTCCAAATGTTTCTACATCAAACGTTAAACTACCGGTGCCTCCAAATTCGCTGCCTGCTATAGTAATAGTTTCACCTATAATATAACCGCTACCAGCGCTTGTAACAGTAACTGCTGTTGCAGCACCGGTGGAATCAATTACAACATCAAATGTTGCACCTACGCCTGAACCACTCGAAGAAGTTTGTGCAACATCTGAATAACTATTTGCGGCTGCACTATTAAGACCGGTATTAACAATATTATTAACTGTGTCAATACCAAAAGTGCCAATTGTTAATGTTGCACTTACGGGCGCTTCAACAGTGCCGCCGACAACCACAGTAACTGTTTCGCCTTCAACGAGTTCGCCATTAGCAAAGTCACTACCTTGTGCATTTACTGTTACACTATCAATAGTGTATTCACCTGCAAGTACAGTACCTCGTTGATCAGTGCCAGTAACAGTAACTGTAGCATCACTGGTAAGTCCAGATGCAAGAGGATTACTTACAGTTACAGAATTAATTCCTCCTGTAGTAGTATTTACTGCACCACTTACTGCGTTAAGAAGTTGTGAATTAGATGTACGAACTGCTTTTAGTGCATTTCCGTACTTTAGAAACGATGATGCTGTAAAAAATGATTCAGCATAAAAAGCGTCTGGCGTACCAAACGCTGAAGCAAGTTCTTTTTCAGAACTTACAAGCTCTATCTCTTCGACTGGTCCCCAGCGAAAAGGACCTGCATATCCACCAATAGAGGTAGACACCGCAGGAATTACGTTTGTTAAGTCGATTTCATTTACATCGACTCCTGGTGATACTAAGAATCCCATGATTGTTTTCCTTTCAGTATAGTTTAATTAATAAGTGAATCATAATAAGAGTATTTTCAATAGTTCTATTTATAAATAATTAGATTTAGAGATTGTTCCAGTTTTTTACATCGTTCGCCATTTTGTCGTAAACTGTTCCGTATGATCTACCATCATCTATTTCTCCGAATAGTGGTACATCTTCTTCGATTTGTTTCATTTTTTCTGCAAAAAGCATTTCCTTTAAATCCACAGTTGATATATCACCAAAGGCTTCTGAAGAAACAAACCATGCAAACATTACGAGATTCATAACAAGGTCATCGTGATTTCCTTGTGTCGCTTCATACGATGATCCCTTTATTTCAAATGTAGATAGCTCAGATATAGTATTTGCGTCTGGTATTCGTATCTTTCCCAACTCCACTAGATCCTTTAAATTAGAACATCCAATACGTTTAACACGTTTTGTCATCGTCACACCAATACCTCCTCGTTTTACGGTAGATTCTACAAAGGTATTTTCGTATTCATATTCATAATACACATCGTTACACACTACTTGACCGACATCATTATTTTCAATAATTACTAAAGCTTCGTTATATATCTTTGCAACTTTCACAATAATATCAGGAAAAATCATTGGTGATATCATATTATCTCGGAATGTAGCAACTTGTTCAAACATGCCAGTTGTGATATCAACTACAGTAAATGTAGAATAATCTTGTCCTCGCCCCTTTGAAACGTCTACTGTCATAATATATGTATGATCTTCTTTAGGCTTTTGATAATAATTAACATTTCTTTCTATTTTTAAAGGATACTCAGGCTTAAGCGCAAGCAAACTGTTTGAAGCAATAAGTGTATTCGCAGTCCCTAAAAAGTTATTACCATACTCTTGCTCAAATTGCAATTCTGAAGTATTTGCGATCGTTTCTGCTTTCCACTTTTCATCTCTTCCTGGTACGTCAAACCAATCAATACGCGAATGTTTAAATTCGTTAATACCTTTTTGTGAGCTTTCGTATATTTTAAAGAACATATTACCTACACCATTTGCGGTAGATGTAATAATAACCTTTGTTTCGTCTCCTGCTGAAATTACTGGATACGTAGATGTGTAAAACTCTGCATCTCGTTCAACAAAAGCAAACTCGTCAAGAAAAAGCAGGTCAATAGATAAACCACGAATAGAACTGCCAGATGTAGCAGCTGCTATAATCTTTGCGTTATTTGAAAAGGTGATATTACCTTTATTCAATTCTTTACAGCCTGGTTGTAAAAAGAATGGTAAATTCTCAAGCGCTAAAGTAATTCTACCTAACATTTCGCGAGCAGTAGCTCCTTTATTCGCAAGAATAGCAATAGTTTTTTCAGGATTAAATGTCGCGTACCAAAGAATATATATAACAGACGTAATAGATTTACCAGATTGTCTACATGCTAAAACAATGTTAAACCTATTTTCGTTAAATGATTTAAAAAGTTTCTTTTGATATGCGTAAGGTTTAAAATCTACTAAACCTTTACTTGGCGCAATAACTTTAATGTATTTAGTTGCAAAATACTCTGGGCTGCTCATACACTTCATGTATTCAGCAACTTCTTCTTTTGTAAAATCTTGATTGACAT
>FUFK010780798.1_pt1 | contig 22917 bp, 20 predicted proteins | sample 1021851 | NCBI WGS metagenome assembly FUFK01 (sample SAMEA51879418, study PRJEB19060) | metagenome
AAAATAATTTCTTATGAAGAAATGCTAGAGATGGCATCTTTAGGTGCAAAAGTAATGCAACCAGTTTCAATTCAAGATGCTAGATTAAATAGAATCGATATTGAGGTAAAATCCTCATTTAAAAAAAAATCTGGTACCATAATTACTAAAAAATCCAACATAAGTAGTAATAGAATTATTACTGGAATAACATCAACAATGAATGATTGTATCTGGAATTCTATCGATAATGAAGTGTCCAACCAAGGCATAGCTATCCTAACTGAGTTAGGGTCATTGGCAAATGCGTTAATCAAACTCTGGGTATGATTTTTTGATAATGGAACCAACTTGATTCCATTGTCTAAATGATGCTCTGAACTGGTCCAATCTACAAAATCTGATGAGGACACTTCGATTCAACCCAACTGCTTCAATGCGGCTGCTACATGTTGATCTTCTGACTTAGAAATCTTGGCAGCATTCAACATAGAAGCCAATTCATTGGTTCTTCCTAGATTTTTCAACAAAGCACCAACATACAACATTAATCGATACTTATCGGAAAGGTGCGGACCTATTTCATCTAAAATTCTTGATGCATCATTTTTTCTCTCAGATTTTGCTGCTTCCATTGCCTCTTTGATTTTAGATGCAAGGATTTTATCATCCCAGGGTTCACTTTGAACCCAAGGCCAAATAGACTTATTTTCCTCATGAGGAGTTTGATCAGGTTGAGATGTTTGTTCAACAGGCATCGATGGCATTACTGGCATTTTTGGTGCGGAATCAGAAACAGGGGTGTCATGTTGAAAAACAGCTGCAGGAGGTGCAGAAACGGGGCTATGAGGCTTTGGAGAGGTAGGGGTTTCAACATTAATCGTAGGTTGTTCATTTTGAGGCATTGATGGCATTGGAGGCAATGCAGAAGATTGAGGCGGCTTCTGAACATTAGATACTTCAACGGCAGGAGTTACTGGACCAGGGTTCACATTTTGCTCTTCCGAATTCAAAATGGGTGTTGAATCAGTAACGTTCCAATCTTCATTCATTAAATCAGAATCCATTTCATTTGTTGAATTAGATGTTGGATCAACTAATTTAATCATTGTAGGCTCTGGAATAGAAATCTCTGATTCGTCTTCTTCTGGAACTATGAATTTCTCAACAGATGTTGGAGCATCGTCTGATGAGAGGACAAAATCGCTGTCTTCAACATCGCCGCCTATTTCATCCTCAGATACTAATTGTCTAGCAAACCCAATTGAATGTGAAACTACAACATCATCTGAATCATCGTATTCTGCAACATCTACTGAAAAATCAGACATGTCAAATGAATGATTCGTCCAATCAACATCATTTTCATCCTCTTCTCCTTCTTCAATTCCAGAAGTTAATTCATCCAACAAACCACCGACAACCTGATCATCAGACTTTCTAGATTGTTGATGGGAACTAACAGTAAAATCATAATAACAACGACTACATGTATCAGCATCAAGAGGGTTCTCAAGACTACATAATGGACAATGTAAGATCTCATCATCGGTCTTCTTTCTTCTGAACACCCGATGCACCCCAGTAGACTTACCGTGTAATGTAACTAGCATAAGTTCTCCCTGTCTCTGTTGACAAAAAAATCCACTGGGAAACAAATTGATTTTCGGGAGGGTCATAAGTACGAGTCATTAGCACATAACATGACGGACGAGAATAGTCGTGTCCGTCGTATCAATACTTCATCAACGGATGACAAGATAAGAACGAATGTACGCAAAAGTCAAGATTATCATGCAAAATTTATTGATGCTATTCAAGTTGAATTAGAAGATGAAATGTCACAAGTAGAAACTCGACTTAAAACCTGGAATAAAAAACGATTATTAGCGCATGGAGTCAGTCTTTTTCATCTCAAGGCCAGATCTGCTGGATGGATGTATGGACAACGATTACTACGTCTAACTATTGATGGGGGTGGTCCATTACCGTCCCACAGATTCAAACATGGAGATATCGTGTTGCTAAGTAGAACTGACCCATTAGGGAAAGAGGCAATAGAAGCAGTAGTTGCTAATCGTTCAAGAAGCTCAATTAAATTAGCAATGAATGATCTACCAAAAGGACACCGACAAGGACATTGGAGATTAGATAGAGGGGCTAATCGTATTGCACATGATAGAATGAGAGATGCATTAAACTCATTTTTATCTGATGAAAATGCTACTGATCTTTCATCTCTATTATTAGGGCAAGTAAGAGATATCGAAGATGCGGGAAAAACTCCACACAGAATAAAGGGAATCACATCAAACGAATTCAATAATTCAACTCAACTAAATGGAGTACAAAATCAAGCTGTCTCTAAAGCAATGGAACAGCGTCTATCACTAATACAAGGACCTCCGGGGACTGGAAAAACATATACTGCGGTTAGAATATTAGAGGGATGGGCAAGAAATAGTAATACTCCTATTTTAGCGGTAGCTGAATCGAATGTTGCTGTAGATAACCTGTTGGAAGGTCTACTAAATCTAAGGGTCAATGCAGTTAGACTAGGCCAACCTGTGAAGGTTAGAGAATCATTACGTAATGCAACAATTGATGCAAAAATGGAGGTTCATCGCCTAAGAAAAGATCTAGATGTAATACTTGATTTAAATGAAGATTTGTCAAGACGGATCCCAGGAATGAAAGGTAAAGACAAAGGTCTAGCGCATCGAGATTTGAAAAAAGGATGGAAAGATGCAAGAAGAATTGAACAACAAATGAAAGATGATATTTTAGATAACGCGGATGTAATATGCGCAACATGTATTGGTTCAGGACATCTACTGCTTGACGGAAGAAGATTCCCAAGAGTTCTAATCGATGAGGCTACACAAGCAACAGAACCTGCTACATTAGTGCCTATAGTCAGAGGATGTAAGCAGTTAGTCTTAGTCGGAGATCATAAACAACTTCCTCCTACTGTCATCTCATCTCGTGCTGAAAAAATGGGATTGAATATCTCACTTTTCGAAAGATTAATTCAATTGGGTGTAAACTCTACTATGTTATTAGAACAATACAGAATGCATCCATGTATTGCTGAATTTCCTTCACTCCAATCATATGGAGGACTACTTAAGAATGCCATTTCCGAACATCAAAGACCTACACCAATTGGACTAATTTGGCCTGATTTTGAAAATCCCGTAGCATTTGTTCCTGTTGAGGGCGGTGAAATTGTATCTCAGGATGGTCATTCAAAGGCGAATCCGACCGAAGCCGGATGGGTTTTGAGGATAGTAGAATCAATATTACAAGGAGGGGATATTTTTCCTCATGAAATTGGAATAATTACTCCTTACAACGGACAAGTAAGAGCTATTCGTGACTTAATGGAATCATCTGGAGGTATGGAAAATGGAGGGAAATGGGAAGGAATAGAGGTCCGATCAGTTGATGGTTATCAAGGCAGAGAAAAGGAAGTAATTATCCTCTCGGCGGTGCGTTCAAATCCTCAAGGAAATGTAGGATTTTTAGATGATTCAAGAAGATTGAATGTTGCATTGACTCGAGCAAAAAGGGGACTGGTCGTCATTGGAGACCCGAAGACATTACGAAATCAAAGAGATTGGGATTTTTGGCTGACGTGGGCAGAAGAAAAAAACCTCATTGCTTGGCACTTGCTGCAGATGTAAAGGGGATGAGAATGGAGGGACCAATTTCGACTCATGGTCAAGTGACCAATTTAGCAAAACACATTGTTTCAGTTGAGCACGATCATTGGAAAATTCCTGATGGTACAATCTTGGCTCCGATTTACAAAAGAGTTGCTGGATTTATTTTAGACGTCATATTTGTGATGAGTGTTCTTTCAATATTAGGAGGGCGTTTTGATGGACAATTCAGAGTAATGTTAGCATGGGATTTGACAACTTGGATATCACCAGATTTTCATCACTCATTAGCATGGACCATTGCTATCCTTCTCTCTCATTTCTTATACTGGAAATATTCAGGATTACGGTTCTCAAGATCTCTTGGTCAGCGAATAATGGGGCTAGCCATAGTTCAAGAAAATGGTGACCCGATGAATTCCAAAAACTGGGATATTCGTTCGTTTAGAAAATTGTTGTACTTGATCCCAATTCTAAATTTATGGTTTATTTCCAGAGACTTGTTTCTGATACACAAGAGGCATACTCATCAATCACAAATAGACCTTTCAGCAGGAAGTATTGTAGCGATTGCAAATTCTCTTCCAGTTGCTCATCGTGGTCCAATAAAATAGTGACAACATACGGATTCAAGTATCGATTAGTGCGTGCTTGCAATATGGCGATCCCAACTATGCTCCGGTTGGGGGATCTCGTGATCCATCTAATGGAAGTTTGTGATGACATTGATGAAGATGATCGAGACGCTACTCTAGTACGAACCTTGGTTCAAAATCCTACAAAAAATAAAGTAAAATCTCCTATTCTGAATATCAAAACATCAGGAGCGCAAGTTGAAATTTTCAAATCTTTAGATTCCATAATAGATGCAAATAGTCAAAATGAGGCTTTCCACTTCCTTCCAAAAAAACCTGGAGCATGGATTCTTGCTGCTGAACATCTAGGAAAACAAGGAGAATTAGGTCCATTTCCCGGAGATTATAGAATGAAAATGGAATTAGAAGAAATTCCAGTTGTTAATGAAATATCTGAAGATGTACTTTCTAATGTTTTTGAAGATGCTCTTGCAGGATTTGGAATTGAGGAATCATCGTTCAATGATATCAAAATTGATGATTCAGCAGATCCAGTGGCCGCAGCTTTTGCGCATGGATTGAATTCATCTTCTCCATCTGATTCTGAAAATAATCCTGTAACTATATCCGAAAATGAGGAGGTGAAAACACCCTCAATATCCAATTCATCATCTAATCTTGCTATGACTGAGCCTCCACAAGGACCGCCGATGACTGGACCTCCACAAGGACCTCCGATGACTGGACCCCCACAAGGACCGCCGATGACTGGACCCCCACAAGGTCGTAAATCTGGACCTAAGGGCCCCCCCAAGAAAAAACAATGAGGTGGAACTTTGGACGGAGCAATTATTGAAGTTTGTAGTGGCGATACTGCATTTACAATAGTCCCTCAAAATCCTCCTGGGATTTCAATCGAAACAATTGTTGAAAGGATTGAAAAATCCGGTTTTTCGTGTTCTCTGAGATCAAAATTTTGCCATACATTTCAAGGTGAATTTGAGATGACATTGTATCCATCAGGAAGGCTTCTAGTTAGAGCACCAAACATCGAAGAAGCAAACAAAATAGCAGCTCTCCATATTGGGGAATGGCTTGCTTCATGAGGAGAATATATGTTTACAGAACACTATATTCGGCAAATAGAAAATTACTTTCCAGTAATTTACCCTACAAGTACTCTTCCTGCATTAGGAGTTCTACCACATGAAATTGGTTTAAATCGATTATTCAAAATAAAAGAGAGAGATAATTTGAAAATTGTTAGTATTGCAGTTGCCAACTTCGAGCAGATGGAACAATTTGTGAATATTCCAGATTATCTTGAAGATTTTCTAAATTTATTTCCAAAGGGAGCATTAACTTGTATTTTGGAAGGCAAAACACAGTTTGATTCTAGAATTGGTGGTAAATCTATTGCAATACGAATTGTTGGGCACCCTATTGCTAATGATTTGCTACAAACAGTTGGGCCATTAACCGCTACTTCGGCAAATATTTCTGGAATGAGAACCGTATTCTCCTGTAATGATGCAGCTAAAGCACTAGGGCTGCCAATTGAGAATTCAATAGATGTAACATGTAAGGGGGGCGAACCCAGTACATTGATACGATGCCCCGTTTTCCTTCCTCCATCCGGAGGCCAACAGCCCGAGATAGTGAGAGAAGGGGTTGTATCCAAATTTGAGGTGATGACGAAATGGAAGGACCTGATCTAAAACGCTGGAAAAACGCAGGAGCTGTTGCTCGAAGAGCTCTTGACCATATCTCTTCTACCATGGGAGCAGGGCAATCATGGCATAGCGTAATTGAATCTGCTGAAAGATATATTCGCCGACACGGAGGTACTCCTGCATTTCCTTGTACTCTTTCGGTAAACGATATTGCTGCTCATTATACTACTAATCATTCAGTTAATCCTCCAGATGGTATTGAACAAATGATTCTTAGAAAAGGTGATTTGGTCAAGCTCGATATTGGGGTGCATGTTAAGGGGGCAATTGGAGATAATGCAATTACNATTGAAATCGGAAATGGAAATAACCACACAGATCAAATAAAAGCCTCAAAAGAAGCAAGAGATGCGTCCATTGAATTAATGCATCCAGGAACTCCTTGGCATGAAATTGGGGCTGCTGCGGAACAAGTTGCAGTCGATGCTGGTTTTCAACCAATAAGAAATCTAAGTGGACATCAATTGGAGAAATTCAATTTGCATGCAGGAGTAAGTGTTCCGAGTTATGCATGTGGTGCGAATCATCCAGGATACAAAGGGACTGTCCCTCTAGGAGGTGTTTTTGCTATCGAACCATTCAATACAACAGGAGAGTCTGGACTTGTAGAAAATATATCTCCTCATGACTCTTCTAATATTTTTAGAGTTACAGGAAATGTGAATCTTCGACAGGCTCTGGCGAAGAAGAAGATCAAACCATTAGGTGCTACTATGGCGAGATATATTGAAGAAAGATATCACACACTCCCATTTGCAGAAAGATGGGCATTTCCTCTTTTGGAAAAGCCATTTCCAAATGAAGATGAAGAAAGTCATCTGAGGAAGTGGAATGCTTTAATCAAAAAGTTAGAATCCATTAGATTTGTTGAGACTTATGCTGCCCTAAAATGTGCAGACGGAGGAATGGTTGGTCAATGTGAACATACCGTTTACATTACTGAAGGTGGACCTGAAATCCTAACTGTTGCATAGAAAATAGAAGTGAAACCATTATACCCCCCCCGTGTACATCCGGCTGTGTACAGGGACCTGAGGTTTCGTTGAGTGCATCCCATCCCCTCACGCTGTCCTTCTGCCCTGTACACCTAAATTCATTCACCAGAGGTGATTTTCTTCTTACAAATAAAACGCTCCAATAATTTGCTCGAAATGCATTTTTTCAAAAAGTTATTTTTCATCAAAACAGTAGGAAATAATGGCTCAAAAACGTTACACGTAATTACATTATAAATCGACTTTATGCGTATACATGACGGCAGACACATTAATATCAATGAGGGGTATGGGGGAATGCCCCTTCCCTGAGTCGGGGCAGAAGGACAAAAACATGAACACAAACATGGAAAAGAAGAACGATGAGGCTGTAAGCCCTGTTATCGCAACCATTCTAATGGTTGCAATTACAGTGGTACTAGCAGGCGTACTATACGTCTGGGCTAACAGTCTGGCGAGCGACCAACCAGAAGCAGGTAGCCTGAACAACTTCGGTGCAGAAGATGCATCGGCGTTCCTATCAGGTGAAACTGACGACACCATGATNAGGATGTCGTGGACCTACGCAGATGAGAACCTAAACTGGGCTTTCCTTAGCTTCAAGCTAGAGAAGGGTGACGAAGTTTTCACTTGCGAGATCGCAACCAACGCTGACGGCGCTGACTGCTTAATCCAGCAGACCGGCGATTCTGACACCCAGTGGGAATCAGATGAGATTGTATACATCAAGGAAAACGGAGCAGACCTATGCACTAGCTCCTGCGACTTGACTATCACAATCCAGTACAACGGACAGGTACTATCTGGTACTAACTCCGTTACTGTCGCTTAAGTGTAGTAATCGTATTACAAGCCATTGAGGCAACAAATAGTTCTTGGTTTCTGGAATCGGCCATAAGCGGCCCTTTCCAGGAACCAAACCCTTTCTTATTCTAAATCTTTAATTATAGAAATTCTTGATTCTGTATCTTGATTCCAATATCTGTAATCTTTGCCCAAATACATCAGAGTATTGGCTAACAATAAGGTATATTGTGCACTCAAAAATGATCTCAAAATACGTCCTAATTGAATTTGATTCCCCAATAATAAACACAAGAGAAATAATGAATCGGTTAATAGTAAAAAGATATGAAAATTATCAAAATTGATTTCAGAAATCAACAAATGAGTCGAATAAAAAATATGACAAAGCATCGATGCTACTGAAATAAATACAAAAAAAGGCATGAAGAGATGTGCCCAAGCCTCATTTCTAAGAATAGATGAAAATTTGGAATCAAAGCCTTTGATTCTATTTCGTGTAAAAAGATGGACAAGTCCGCTTGCTCTACGTATCCTTCTCCTATTTGCACTCTTTTTTGAACTGGGTATTGATTCAAAAAAATGCAATTCTGGATCCATTATCGAACGACCTCCTTCTCTATGGATGAGGATTGCAAGTTGAGAGTCATCTGCATTATATGTAGAATCTATTTGTTTCCCTTCAAGCAAACAATTTCGATATGCTGCTAAAGATCCTTCGAATATTGGAGTAGAAGATTGAGAGCTTTCTCCAATTCGTAAATCATGATAAAATGATCTATAGGATTTTTCATTGAGTAGATGTTCTGTTAATTTTGTTTCAATTATTTTTTGAGAGCCACAAACAGCACCTATCTTTTCTTCGGATAGCCATCTTCCGATTCGTTTCAATGAATCACGTGCTAATAGCGCGTCAGCATCAGTAATTACCATTGCATCCGAGTCAAAGTTTTCTTCTAAAATTCGATTTATAGCAGCGGATTTTCCAAGATATTCATCCATAATGATAGTTGATAGAGGAAATTTTGATTTTCGAGATGAATTCCATTTTTCAAGAACCTCTAAAGTTGAATCATTAGAATTAGAATCGATTACAATTAATTCAATTTTATCAATAGGATATTCTTGATTTTCCAAATTTTCTAATTTTTTCTTCAGTACTATTTCCTCATTTCTTACAGGAAGGACAATGGTTAATGATGGCCAAATTTCCGGTTCTGGAGGTATTTTCATCGGGTGTTGAGAAAGAGTCTTCATCTTAATCCAATAAAATAGAAATGGTGATACTCCTATGAACGCAAAAGATATCTGTATTAAGGCTAGAATGTCTAGCATTGATCTCGGTTATAGCTAGAGGTTTTCATTCCCCATGTTGTTCTATGTACTAAAGTAGCAATTTACCGAATACCTTTGATTAGCCACCGTCTGCGGTGAGCGTGAGAAGGAAAGTATTGCATGTCGGTCCAGCCCAGACAAAAGGAGGGATGGGGCGAACAATTCAACGCCTACACAAGAATCCACCAACTAACTGGGATTCAGATGTTGTTGTAAGTCATGCTGATGGTGGCATCTTACCAATTATTATGGCATGGAATCGTGCAAAAAGAGAGTTCTTACGAAAAATAAATGAAAAACCAGATTTAATTCATGTTCATACTGCTACTCGATTTTCATGGTATAGAAAAAGAAAAATTATCCAAAAAGCGAGTAAACAAAAAATCCCAACCATAGTTCATTTGCACTCTGGGGCATTTGAAAAATTTGGAAGAGGATGGATCGGCAGAGACATTTCACGAATATTAAATCTGGAACATGTATATCCTGTTACACTATCTCAATATTGGAAAGAGTGGTTGGAGGAAATGGTGGAAAAAGAAGTTAAAGTTGTTCCAAATCCATATCGACGAGGATTAATTCCGATTTCTACCAAACAACGAGATATCAAGATGTTACTACTGGTAGGTCGTCCCAGTCCAGTTAAGGGGCATTCTTTAGCAATTAATGCAATTAAACAACTGAGAGAAGAAGGACACGATATCTATCTACATTTAGTCGGAACAAATGAACGAGATTTAAATCCAAAATTAAGGAATATAGATGGAATAATAGCTGAAGGATGGATCGAAGATTCAGAATTGGATAAACTAATGAACAAAGCAGGATTTTTGTTAATGCCCTCTAAACATGAAGGAATGCCACTCTCCCTAATCGATGCACTCGCATCTGGACTTCCCGCTATTGTTTCAAACGCTTGTTCGTCATTCATTAATCAAGGAGGGGTCGTGGTTAGTGAAAGAAATATTCAAACTTGGAAACAAGAAATAAAAAAACAAATGAATGATATTGAAAGGTGGAAAATAATGTCAAAAAACTCCAGNAANGATGTGGAAGAATTAGATCCTGAAAACGATAAAAAAAGATGGGGCGCTATTTACAATGAAATTGTAGAAATCAATTCAAAGAATCAATAATAAATTTTTCAAGATCATTTACGCATACTGACCAGTCTCTATTTTGAATTGCCCATTTCTTGGCTAATTCCCCTTTCCTTCTAATTTCATCCATCCCAGACTGAATCAGATCATTAGTTGCTGAAAGGAAGCCAGAATCATCACCAAGAGGAACTAAAGTAAGCCATTCCTCATCTTTAAACTCCGACAAACCAGATACATCAGAACTAATTACACACATTCCAGCTGCTGCATATTCACTAACCTTTAGCGGGGATGCCCCCCTCCACTCTGATCTATTTGGTAAATGGAGTAATCCAATATCAGCTTGTGATAAAATGAAGGGTACCTCTTTACTAGAACAAGGATTATCCACTTGAGCACCAAGACTTCGTAATCGCTCTACTGCATCCCCTGAACCAACAAATTTAATTTCAACTCCCATGTAAACTAATCTCTCTAGTTCTCTTACTTTAGAGATTGAGCCAAGATACATCAAATTCGGTGTATTTCTGACCTTTCGATCAAAACCAAAGGTGGAACAATCAACACCCCCGGGGACAATAACATAAGGAATATTATGTGCAGAGTTAATATGAAATTTCGATTTAATTGCAGCACCAATCGAAAATTTTCTGGCTATCTTCCACGCTTTTTGATACTGGAGTTGTTGAATTTTTCCAGCGATTCCCCGACTTGTAGGAGGACTTCTATCCATTATTATCCAAGGAATTGAACGCTGATGAAGTTCATGATAAGATCCTTCAATTGCAGTCCATTCAACAATAGCAATATCTGGAGATTCAATTTTTGATATCGATTTGCGAATACTTCTAGTAAACGACTTATGTCCAAATCCTAATCGTTTGGAACGAAAAACAAAATGTCCTATCGATTCGGTAGGAGACATCCAAATTATGGAATGGCCCCTTTTTTCCAATTCATTTGCTATTCCTAACCTCGATGTCCGTGTGAGATCGGAAGAAATATCTCGATGTGTAATCCAAAGAATAGAGGGCATATTATCGCCAATTAGGACTCAGGAGTCCACTCACTTGACATTCCACGTGCTTCACGTGCCTCAACTAACATGGATTTTAATTCACCACTTTGTAACATCTCAAGAGCAATATCAGAACCTCCAATCAACTCGCCTCCCACGAATACTTGGGGCATAGTTGGGAAATCTGACCACTGACAAACAGACGGAATTGCAATCCTATCACTTAACACATTTACAGACGCATACGGATGAGAAAGTTGATTCAATACTTGAGCGGCACGATTTGAGAAGCCGCATTGAGGGGCTTCCGGTGTACCTTTCATGAACAAAACAAGAATATGTTCGTCGATTATTGCCTGTAATTCATCTGGTGTCCAATTAAATTCTGTCATATTTTCACTCCTTTTCTGGTCTTCGGATATGCACTCCGAAAAAGGGACTGTTGTCTCCATGTGGATGAAATGTAGTATCTCCTGCTTGGGCCGCTTGTTCTGGAGTCATGCATTTTAGATCTAATGCGTGAACATCACCAGAGGAAATATGTGGTTTGAAAAGATTCAATATGGGTTTTTGGCGTTGTAACGGCCTCATTCCATCAAAGGAAACAGAGATCACTCGAACATGAAAATGGTCACCAGTCCCATTAAGATCGACTACTTCTACTTCAGCATCTGGAACAACATCCAAGATCTGTGAAGTCACCCAATCAGTGGACACCATAGTTTACCCTATGTGTGGTCCAATTTCAATGCTCGTAATTTTCTAAAGTACTTTGTAAAAATTCAATCGTTTATTGAGGAAATAATTTCAGTTAAATTTTCGGGTATTGTCCCTTCTGAATTAATTAAACCACTACCAACTACAGCAATATCAATTCCCCAGTCTGCAACTAATTTAGCATTATTNGACTTGATTCCTCCGTCAATCATCAGCATCGTATTTCTGCCGCCATTCTCCTTTTGCTCATCAATAGCTAAACGGATGGTTCTGACTTTTTGCTCTACTTCAGACATGAAGGATTGTCCACCTTTCCCAGGTACTACAGACATAACTAACACCAGATCTAGATTTGATAAATACGGAAGAATGGTTGATGCGTCAGTATCTGGATTTAAGACAAGTCCGGCCTGAACTCCTGCGGAATGAAGATTGGAAATTAAAGCATCTGGATCATTAATTGCCTCGATGTGAGCGATTACTAAATCAACCCCTGCATCAACATATTGTTTCCAAGTTTCTTCAGCATTAGTCACCATTAGGTGGCAATCAAGAAAAATTTCTGGCCCTACTTTTTCACGGATGCTACGAATTAAAGCAGGGCCAAATGTAATCGTTTTATTGACAACCCAATTTCCATCCATAACATCCAGATGAATCCAATCAATTCCAGAACTAATTGCAGAGTCGAGAATATCTCCTAAACGAGTGAAATCGGCAGTAAGAATACTTGGTGTAATTNGCATATTTACATGCCTCGGAGGAAGGCTAGGTTCATGTCCCTTCCGCGAAGAAAAATTATGGTGACGGCCATATATTGATAGGCATGTAGGAAATACCGATAACACGAGTGATACGATGGGACAGATTGTAGATGCCGGAGATTCGGATTTTGACGTAGTGACAAAGAGTGCAGAATGGGTATTGGTGGATTTTTGGGCACCATGGTGCGGACCATGTAGAGCAATTGCCCCTGTACTCAGCCAAATTGCTGAAGAAAGGGAGATTACCATCGCTAAAGTAAACACTGATGTTAACTCGTTAGCCCCAGGTAAATATGGCGTCAGAGGAATCCCATTTCTTCTCCTATTTCACAATGGGGAACCAGTAGCCAACCAAACAGGAGCGCTTCCTAAGGCAGGAATGGATGCCTGGTTAAACAGACATATGGGTTAGTTAACCGTTAATTCGATCTAAGGCTTGGCTCATAGCGCCAATATCTCTCCTCAATCTCTCTCTCATTGCATCGTGTAGCCACATACCATCCTCTAATTCAACAATTAGCCCCGACTCGATTAATGCTGAAGGGGGGCGAGATTCTACACCTGCTGCTTTACCTAATTCATCCCATGTTATTGGACGATCGACACTTGCCAATATATCGAGAATTATTCGTTCTTCTTTGGGTAGGACATCTAAAATTTCTTCATCCAAAAATCTAAGCCAATCTTCATGAACTACTTTTCCATAAATTTCTAGCAATTCTAAAGCTAATGGATGCCCTCCAGTCAATCGATGAATAGATGTTGCATCCGCTCCTTCAGGAGCATCTATTCTATTCAACCAATCTCTGACTACTTCTACACTGAGTCCTGAAACTTGAAGTTCTTCCATCTTACCCCTAGTTAGAACATCTCTTCGATCATAAAATGACATGCTAGTACGAGATACAAAGAGTAAACGCAATGGGGTAACTTCTGCGACTTGTAGTAACGCTCCAAACAAATGTTGACCCATTTCTGCTAAATGATGTGCATCATCGATGACTAACANGATATTGNTGGTGGAACTTCTGAAGTTGATTCATGATCTGTAAAAATACGTTCACGAAGAGCCATTGGATCTGTCAGGTATTCAATTAAACGACGGCGGAATAAGTCAATATCGAATGCTGCTCCAGGTGATTTAGGCAATGTCTCAAGCAGATCATGGGGGTCCCAACGACCTTCTGTTCTAGATTCAACCCCTAATCTATGGAGAAGGCTAATTGATAATCCTAAAGGAGAATCCCAAGGATGACATGGATAAAACATCAATCTCAAGCTAGGCATTCTATCAAGCAAGGATTGAGTCCAATGAGAAATTAAAGTAGTTTTTCCAGTACCTGCGATTCCATGAATAAGCATTCCAGCAGCCTTGCCACCAAACCATTTATCCAATGATTCTAATTCAGTTTCTCTACCATGTATTTTACGAATACTTGGCGGCCGTACATGGTATGTTGAATGAGCTCCTTTTAGAAGAGTGATAGAAGACGGGTTGTTTGAAGATGGTCTAACAGACCCGAAACGAATATCCCCGTAGTGTAATACTCCTTCATGTTGAGCATGCATTAACACCTGAAGAAGAGTCATTTGAGCATCTATTCTCTCTGCTGCTTGATCTGCTCGAACAGTCAACATTGTTCCTTCCTGATCTCGAATAGATACTCGAATAGAAGAAAGATTTTCTATTCTTTGTTTTGCTACAGAACGTCCATCTTCAGTTAGTTGCCAAGTTCTTTGTCTTCTAGAATCATTGTGGACATTTCTTGTCAAAACTGTAACCAATTCACGACGATCTAAATTTCTCATAGATCTGCTAACATTTGGAGGATGTAATGCACATGCATCTGCAATGCCATTACGAGTGACTGAGGCATTTACAGTGTGACGATCTGCTTGATCATCATTCTCCATTAGATGGAGTAATATCCTATCTTCGACCGGAACATTCACCCTATCCGGCTCGACCTCCATGGTTCCAGTAGAAGGTCGGCTAAATTGAAAGGTTCGGAAATCTGATGTTCGATTTAGAGAAATAATGATGCAAAATGACCACAATCGTTTATTCTTGGAAACCCCCCCGAGAACATGGCTCGGTTTGGACAGCAGTCCNCTGCTATCCTCGGGACTTTGTTGATGATCTCATGCCTTTTTGTCCCGTTAGCATCTGCTTCAGGTCAAACCGATGTAGATGGAGATGGAGTTGTAGACGGTTTAGACGATTGTCCAAATTCATTTGGAAATAGCACTATCGATAGGCAAGGATGTCCAGATTATGATGGCGATGGAACCAGTGATTTGAATGACCCATTAGTTATGAGTAATGGAGGATATTTGCAGGATGCATTTGTTCCATCTAGCGAAGATATGGTTGCAGTACTATTTATGCCAGGAAATGGAACATACTATCTTCAAGCTNTGAACAACCCAGGTGGATGGGGCAGTCAAGATAGTACAATTGTTAGAGTAATGGATACATCTACTAGAAACACGATTAGAACTGTTTCTTTGAATAGTGACGTATTAACCGCAGATATTGCCTGGTCACCTGATGGAGAGAGATTTGCAATCCATACTACTGGCGAACAAATTAGAGTATACTACACTTATAATGGAACTCTAGATTTCACAGTAAATACTGACGGAGAAGATGCTGGAGAGGTTGAGTTTTCCCCTGATGGATCGATGATTGTTGCCGTTGGGTATCAAGATGGAAATAATGGAAATGGACAAGTACAAATTTTTAATTCAACTACAGGAGACGAAATTGCAGATTTTAGTCCTGGGTCATCTGACTACTTTTACTCTGTAGATTTCAGCCCAGATGGCGAATTTCTATTGATTGGAGGATATGATAATTTCTACATTTATTATGCAAATAATCAGACCTTATTCCGCACAGTTACTCCGAATTTTAGTTACATGAATGCGGTATCATGGTCACCTGACGGAAATATGGTATCTATCTGTGAAGGATGGGGGGGAAGTAATGCAAGAGCACGGGTATATCATGCTCTCAATGGCACTCAAATTTTCTCTTACACAACCTCAACATCTTGTCTTGATACTGCTTGGTCTCCTGATTCATCCCAAATTGCATTCAGTCATTCTTACTACCGAGCTGATGGTGCTTCAATCCACATTTTTGATGCAAGAACTGGAACAAAATTGGACACTTTGAGTGCTCCTCGTCCAGGAAGTTGTAACAGTAGTGGGGGAGGCAATAATTGTGGGCAAGTTAACGGGATAGATTGGCACCCAGATGGAAATTACATTATTTCTGCTCATGGCAGGAATGATGAGGGAATCTTCCACTGGATTGTAGATCCAGATATTGATGGGGATGGCGTTCTAAATCCTGATGATGCCTTCCCAGAAGATGGTACCCAATGGGACGATTCTGATGGTGATGGATATGGAGATAATCCAAGTGGAAATGAACCTGATGGTTGTATCAATACCCCAGGAACTTCCACGCAAGATATGTTTGGGTGTGTAGACACTGATAGCGATGGCTGGTCAGATGCAGGCGATGATTATCCAACTGATTATTATCAATGGGCGGATGAAGATGGAGATGGATATCCAGATAATACTGCTGATCCCAGAAGCCCTCCTGCTTATGGAGCTATAGACTACCTTCCACAAAATCCTACTCAATGGAATGATTCTGATGGTGACGGATATGGTGATAATTACTACAATCCAAACCATGGATCTGCATACAATACTCGACCTTCTTCATGGCCTGGTCAACTGATTTCAACCATGACGCCTATCCAAATTGCTGATGTTGACATTTTTCCTCTAGATCCTGAACAATGGTCAGATGATGATGAAGACTGGGTTGGAGATCAACCGTTTTCATCAAATTCAGATGGATGTTTAGGTATTCCTGGAAATTCTATTTGGGATCGTTTAGGATGTCCCGATTCTGATGGTGATGGATGGTCAGATGCGACACCCGAATTCCCAGCATCTCCTACTGGAATTGCAGATGCATTTCCAAACGAAGCAAGCCAATGGTTGGATGCAGATGGTGATGGGTATGGAGACAACTCTTCTGGATTTCAAGCAGATAAATGTGGACAGTATGGTACTAGTTTGTGGGCATCAGTGTATAACGCCACGACTGAAGTAATGGATGATTTGGAACATTTTGGATGTCCAGATAGAGATGGAGATACATATGCAGATTCGTTTGACGCATTCCCAGATGACCCTACTCAATGGGCAGATAGGGATGGAGATGGTTGTGGAGAAAATATGAATGGAACTAATCCTGATCTTTTCATCAATGATGGAGTTCAATGTGTTGATTCAGATGGTGATGGGTATGGTGATGTACCTAGTGGAGATAATGGAGATTGGTACCCATCTGATCCTACCCAATGGAAAGATACAGATTCGGACGGATATGGCGATAATCTAGATGGAACAGATGCAGATATTTGCCCTCTAGAATATGGTACCTTAAGCGACCCAAATGTTCGGGGTTGTCCTGATTCTGATAATGATGGAACAGCAGATATTGAAGATCCTTTTCCCGACGACGGGTTTGCTTGGACAGATATTGATAATGATGGATATCCAGATCAGATAGGGCCGAATATGGACGATTGTCCAAACTTCCCTGGAACTTCAACCGAGAATGGAATTCTAGGATGTCCTGATGCTGATGAAGATGGATTTGCAGATAGTATTGATTTATTCCCTAATGATAATCTTCAATGGGAAGATAATGATTTAGATGGAGTTGGCGATAATTATGGATATACAAACATCACTGTAACCATCAATAATACTCACGGAAATACCTCAATTCAAGTCCTTCATCGAGAACAATATGGTGATGCTTTCCCTAATGACTCATCTCAATGGAGTGACATTGATGGTGATGGATATGGAGATAATCAATCTGGAATCAATCCTGATGCATTCCCAACAATTCCATCCCAATTTATCGACATCGACAAAGATGGATATGGGGATAACACTACGAAGGATGCATTTGAACCAGATGATTGTAAATCTCAACCAGGAACCTCTTGGAAAGATAGACTTGGATGTCTAGATTCAGATGGAGACGGGACATCAGATCTGAGTGACTCATGTCCATTTGACCCTAAACAATTTGAATTTGGAGCAACATGTGCGATTACAGAAGTACTTGATGAAGAATCTCAACAAGAAGGAACTAACTTTGTTCAAATTGCCACATTGGGTATTGTAGGTATTGTTGCTCTTCTACTGGCAGCTATTCTCATGGCAATGATATCAAGACAAGCTGCTAAGCGAAGATATATCGGGGAACAAAAAAGATTGCAGGCTCAAGAAGAGGCATTTAGCGAAGAAGAGGACAGAAGATCTGCATGGGCTGAATATTATGCACAACAAGGAGATTTTGAAAAAGCAAAGGAATTAGGCTGGGTAGAAAAACCTCAATGGCAAATCCATCAAGAACAAGAAGCTGCTGAAGCCCTAGCTTCAATTCCATCTTTAGAGGATCTTTAATTTATTCAAATTGAATTAAATTTGGAGAATTAAGAGCATAATTATACTCGAGACAGGCGGAAATAGAAACCCAATCAGGTGTAGTTCCATCTATCCAATCATATCTATGACCAGGAATTAAACGCCAATCTAAGGGCAATTTCTTCAATTGACCTTTTGCATATGCTAAACTATGCAACAGTGCTAACGAATCACTGCCTGGTAAATCATCTCTACCACATGCATATGTGAATAACAAATCACCTGCATGATATACTCCATGTCCATGAATGGTAACGTGACCAGGTGCATGTCCTGGAGAATGAGTAATTGTAAGTGAAATGTTACCTTGACTCCAAATTACTTCTGTTTGAGGAGCATGATTCCATAAATTAGTGAATTCTACCTTTCTGAAGACTACATGTGCCAAAAGTCCTGGATGGTTACATTCAACATGACCCCATACTTCTAAATCCGGAACTAAACGTTTCATTTGAGGAAAACCAGCAGCATGATCTCGATGTGTGTGTGTATAGAGAAGATGAGTTGGACGAAGACCTTCCTCTTCTAAGGCTTCAACCCAACGACTTGAATCAAAAGGGTCTACTATTGCTACAATTCNATTTTCTCTATCGATAAAGGCCGTGTTCATATTCATGTATCCGCCCATTTGAGTAATCCAAACTTCAATTCCACTTTCATCAACTGAACGATCGAATTCACCCGGTTTGAGCATGGTCTTTTCAGATAGAAGGAGGATATATGCGTTTATGATACAATATCTCTGTACCAATCAGTTGATAGATGACGAATGATAAGGTAATCTCATGGGCCAGCGTCAGCATTCCCTTATTTTGGCCCTGACCCTGGTTTTTACATTGATTGGTAGCGTTCAAGCTGAAACACAACAGGAGGTAATCACTCAGGCCGAGGGGCTAGACCCACATGATGGAATACACTATTTCGCAGGAACGACTTCAACATTCCAGATTTCAATCAAGAATACAGGTTTAGATGATGTATCTATTGAGATTAATCCTAGTTGTATGGCAACTTTCCAAATCATTAATCAAAATAGTGAAATTGTATATGATTTAGAAGATCATCGTCTATGTCCTAACCAAAAACGTGGAGAGACTCTTACCCCAGCAGAAGTTGTAGANGTTGGGGAGATAAGTTATGATTGGACAAATGAAGATGGAATCCTCCCCGAGGGGATTTATGTTATTCGTATAGTTGGAGGAATTGAGACTATTCCATTAGAAATTGAAATTGACCTAAAGCATCAACAGAATTTGCCATCTAATCTGTACTTTGAAGCTGATTTCGCTTCGTTTTCTATGAATTCAGAGACTAGTACCCCAAATGATGTGTTGATAATGGGTGCAAAAATATACAACTCAGGATTAGAAGATGTCACAATTACTGGATTAGAATCATGTGATGTTTTATGGTCAATCACAAATCAGCCAACTTCTTTATCTAACTTAGGATGTGGAAATGGTGCCACTATTCCAGCAGGTGGAAGTCATCATTTGGGATGGATTTCATATTCTCTTTCTGAAATCGANGTAAGCGGTANTCTCTCTTCATCAATTTGGATGATGGGCTACGAAGAAGAGGCTACGAGTAAAGATTGGAACCATATGATTGAAACATTCGAAGACACATCGGGGCTTTCTGTCATTGTTAATTCGATATCTCTTAGAGATGGACTTGCACCTACTGGTTCTGAAATGGATTTCGAGATATNTATTCGTAATGACGGNTCCATTGCTAAAACCATTGAATATGACATCAATTGCCCAACCTCGATATATGTCGTGAATGAAATGGGAACGCTGGTACATGATGATGCATGGAATAATGATTGCATAGGTCAAATTGAAACCATAAAAATTCAACCATCTTCAACAATTTCTCTTCATCAAACGAGTATTTCAGCATCCTATGATGAAGGATGTGGATGGCATGGAGGTCAAATGGCTGCTGTGATTAAGGTTTCAAATCAAAGATTGTCATCATTTGTGCCCTTTGAAATTCAAGATGGATTAGCAGCAAAACAATGCAGAGCAAATCTTCAATCAACAGATAATATTGACTTCGTAATAGATACTCTAATAGAAACTGAAAGTGGAATAGTTGTAGATCTTTCGGTCACAAATGCAGGTGATGAGGATTTCACACTAATGTGGCAAGACGATTGTGTGATAAGATTGAATGTAATGAGAAATGATGACCCTGCTATATCATCATCTATAACTGCTTGCGATATTTTTGATTCATATTCGACGTTGAAAACTGGTGATTCAATTAACATTGCAGATGTGCCTATCGATCTTTTACTGAAAGATGAGAGTATCGCAGGAACTCATTTTATTCAATTCAATCTTCGTTCCTATCCCTCCCTAGAAATTGAATATACACACAATATTGCTGAAATAAATAATCAGGATTTATCTTCTGAAGAAACAATTGAATCAAATGAAGAAGATATACAAATTGAAAATCAAGAGCAATTGATAATCCATACACTCTTAGAAGGAACTTGGAATCATGTTAGAACAAACACTGGAGGATGTTGGGTTCTAACTACACCTACAGGAGAAGAAACTGTTCTTGTTGGTTATGTTGATGATACATTGAATCCAGTAACAGGAGATCAAGGTAGATATCGTATCACTAATGGAAATTCAGATATCCCTGAACATTGCTCTGAATGGAATAGTGGTTTTATTGTGCACGAAGTAATAGATCAGTGGACTCCTGAAGACGATGTTGTTGTTACATCTGAAATCGAAAGCGAACCCGAAGATAATATTGTTGAACTAATAATTCCAACTACTGCAGTTGTTGTTTCTACTTCATTGCTATCACTTTGTTTAGTTTTCATCCTAAATACAGAATGGATTCGTATTGCCGCATTAAATGGTGGACTAGCTCTAATTGGGATGGTTAGAAGACGTGATTACGACGGAGAATTTCAACGAGGTCGTGTTGTAGGATATCTAGTTGCAAATCCAGGAGTTCATTTCCGTGCACTTCTTGGGGCTTTGAACATGAGTAATGGACAACTTGCTCACCATCTCAAGGTATTGGAAGATCAAGAATTACTATGGACTATATTTATGTTCTTGATTTGGCTAGATGTTTTTCAAAATTAAACAAAGAAATTATTTTTGCTTTTGTATTTATTAATTTCAATTCTAATTACCTCTTTAAATCCTAAAGGTTTAAATCCAAATGCTTTGTATGCTTTCGAATGATTAAAATACTTATCTTCATTAAGTCTTTCTATTTGTTCTGATTTAATAGGAAATTTTATTTTAATTTTTTCAAAAATTTTGAATAAAAGAAGTGATATTCTATAAGGAAAATAAATTGGAATACAATTTGTTTTGAGTTCATTCTTTATTATCTTTATCATTTTGTTGTAAGTTAATGCATTTTTCCCAGAAACATTAAAGCTTTTTTTATATGTATTCTTATTACTTAAAATATTAGAGAATACCTTAGATAAATCTTCTACAAAAATAGGATGTTGAAGAAATTTCCCAGTTCCGATTATTGGAATAAAAGGATATTTATCAATCCATTTAATTAATTTAATAATATTACGATCATCTGGACTACCGTAAATCATTGTAGGCCTGATAATAGTCCAATTTAAATTACTTTTTCTTATTTGTTTCTCTGCTGATATTCTGATTTTTTTTGATTTTGAATTTAATTTTGTAAATATAGCTGTAGTACTTGTAAAAATTACACGTTCAATATTTGCATTTTTACAGGCTTTTAATATAGAGGGCACACTTCCGAAACCTATGGAGGCTAGACTAATTAGTATTTCATAATCTTTGATTTGTTTTCCTAATTCTTTGTAATTATTGAGATCAATATATTTATAAGAAATATTATTTTGTATTATCCATGTATTATCATTTCCTGGTCTTAAAATAGCCAAAAAAGTTATTCCCCTCTTTAACAATTCCTTGCATAAAAATCTACCAGTAAATCCATTTGCTCCGCATAATACGACTTTTTTGTTCTTATTTATCATGTTATTAAATGATTTTTTAGTATATCTTCTAGTGTATTTTTAAAAATAATATTTATTCTTTGTCTAGAGTATACTTCTTCAGCTAAAGTTCTAGCTCTCCTTCCCATTGATATTCGATCTGCTGTTGGAGTTTTTAATAATTTTATAAATGCTTTAGCAAGATCTTTTGGATTAGATGCAGCTGCTGTGAATCCTAATAAATTTTCTTCGACCTCTTTATTTATTTCTCCTTCTATTGTTGTAATAACTGGTCTTCCAATTGCATATGCATCATAAAGTTTATTTGGAGAAACTCCATATTTAAATAAAGCTACTTTCTTTAAAGATATTAAAATACCATCTGCCTCTGAGAGAACTAATGGTATATATTTTTTTGATACTGGATCTTTAAAAATTACATTTAATTGATCCTTTGATTTTTTAATTAATTCTTTTTTGCAAGGGCCATCACCAATAAATATTAATTGGATAGGATAATTTTCTATTAATTTAGATGCTTTAATAACATTTTCTAGATCATTAGCTTCACCGTGTGCTCCTGCATAAATTATCTTAAAAGGTCTTTTGAAGGAAAAAGATTTGATTTTGTTAGGTGTGTTGTTGTATTTAAATTTATCTAGATCAGGCCCATTTGGGAGCCAAACAACTTTTTTAGCACCATTATTCTTTAAATGTTTTT
>FUFK010045041.1_pt1 | contig 22916 bp, 21 predicted proteins | sample 1021851 | NCBI WGS metagenome assembly FUFK01 (sample SAMEA51879418, study PRJEB19060) | metagenome
AGGAACGAACATTCTTAACGAGCATGGCATAAATTTCGCTCATGCAACTGAAAGCCATTCTCCTCTCTGCTGTTGTTGCAATGGTTGTACTTACACCTGTCATCGAAGCGAATTCAGGTGGCAAGCACTTCTCCTCGGGAGGATGCGGTTGCCATGGAGGAAGCTCCTCATCGGTTACGATTTCTGAAAACTTCCCATCGAGCTACACACCTGGCCAAACCTATTCGATTCAGGTTTCTGTATCGGGCGGTGTATCAGGTACACATGGCGGTTTCAATGTCGAGGTATCCAAAGGTTCGCTTTCAACGGGCGGTAATTCTGGTGTCAAAGTCAGTGGCAAGTCCGTCACGCACACCAACAAAGCAAATCGTGCATGGAGTTTCGATTGGACAGCTCCTTCTTCTGGAAGTGGTACAGTCACGGCCGGAATCGCTGGAATGACAGCCAATGGTGTAAGTGGAACAAGTGGAGACGCTTGGACGACGACATCTGCGACCATCACAGAAACAGTTGTTGTGTCGAACAATCCGCCAACCGCATCCAATGTCCAAATTTCACCGTCGAGCCCTACATCAAGCGATGACATCACATTGACATACACATTTTCCGATCAAGACAGTGGTGATACTGAGTCAGGGACAACCATACAATGGTCACTGAATGGGGCGCATCAATCACAATTTGACAGTTTGCTGACAATTTCAAGCACATCCCTCCTGAAAGGAGATAGTTGGCAAGCATCAGTAACGCCGAGCGATGGAGAGGATTTCGGAACAACCGTGAATTCAAACACAATTTCAGTGTTGAATTCTCTTCCTTCGATTTCTTCTGCTACAATATCGCCATCAAACCCGACTGTTGATGATGATCTCACCGTATCAATTTCAGGTGAAACAGACAACGATGGTGATACACTTGCGTTTGAGTATCGTTGGTATCTCAACGGCGCCNTGCAAGACGGACTCGATGATCTCACAATCGTACCGTCGATAGCGACANGGGCTGATGATGTCTGGGAAGTTGAAGCTCGTGCTCATGATGGGGAAGGCCATTCCTCTTGGGTTCGTTCAAATACAATTTCTGTAACAGGTGATACTTCGAACAATGCGCCGACCGTGGATTCAATCACCATTTCACCTGCGAATCCGACAACACTTGACACTCTTGTGGCTTCCTCGACTTCTTCAGATGTAGATATGGATTCCATCGTTGATACGCAATACCGCTGGTTGAAAAATGGTATCATGACCACAATTACGACTTCAACAATTGATTCAACGGTGACGACGAAAGGCGATTTATGGACTGTTGAGGTTCGAGTAAACGACGGTACAGAATGGTCATTGTGGACGGCATCTTCGAGCCTTGAGATAGTGAACACTGCGCCATCATTGGATTCTGCAACCATCAGCTNGAATCAAGCCGCTACCGATGAAAATGTGACCGTGATGGCAACAATGAGCGATGTCGATGGTGATCAAACAACCATGAGCATCACTTGGTACCTTGATGGCGTGATACAACTGGAGTACAACAATCAGGCAACGCTTCCTTTTAGTGCTACGAACAAAGGCGAATCATGGACTGCTGTAGTACAAGCGAACGATGGTGAAACAACAAGTTCCCAGAGCGAAACACTCTCAGTGCTAATCGTTAACTCAGACCCACTTCTTTCCATTGCTCTTGAAAATGTAACTTCTCAAGATGACCTTGCCCTTCAAACATCCATTTCAGATATCGATATTGATGCCACTGAGATTTCAGCCATTACTTGGTTCAGAAATGGGTTTAGAGAAGGCTCACTTGATGGTGCAACAATTGTTCCATCGTCATACCTTGGCCCGGGACAAGAGTGGAGTGTTGAAGTGAATGCTACAGACGGTACATCATACGTCATCTCAACAGCTTCCATCATTGTAGAAAATACACCACCGAGCGCGAAAATTTCTGTGCTCACTGATGCCCTTTATGCTGGTGAACGAGTCATNCTATCTGGCGGGGACTCAACCGATCCAGACAATTCCATCGTCCGGTATCAATGGATTTGGATGAATGGAGCATCCTCCGGAGTTGAGACATCGTTCCTCATGCCAGTGAGTGGTATTGTTGAGGTGTCGCTCACAGTCATCGATGAATCGGGAGCAACGAATACGACCACATTGGCCATCGAAATGATATCGGCACTGGCATGCCCAAACCTCACTCGAACAGTATCTGGTACCAACGTTCAACTCGATTGGACGTGGACTTCTTCTGTTCCAGCATCCTTTGAAATCACAAGAAATGGTGTTGCAATCGGGATAACAAATGAGACAACGTTCACCGATTCACCAAATGTACTAGGCACCTCGAACTACGGGATTCAGACACTACTTGGCGATCGTATTCTCGAATCGCCTTGCCAATCGCCTTCAGTCAGCGTCGAAATCGATGCAACGACGATTGAGTTTGATGAGGGCCCATCTGACATTGCGGGCTTAGGTTTGGGTTCAGTCTATGTCATCGTTGGAATACTGCTGTTCGTTGCAAGTCTTTTGCGNAGAGGTGAGGAACAATGAAGCAGAAATTGGTTCTTCTTCTTGCGTTGTCCCTGCTTGTTCCACTTCACGTGAGTGGGAATCCAGGCGGGGTTGGAAACAGCCTCGAAAACATGCAATGTGGAGGAGCTTGCCATGGCGATGCCAATCAGAATGCTACCTCTAGTTTACAACTCAGTCTGCAACCATCTGGAACAGTTTGGGCAGGCCAACCAACTGAAATCACAGTCCAGATTTCTGGCTTCGATACCTCTCATGATATCGACCAGATTGGAATTTTCCTCCTTTCCTCGACCAACGCCAACAACGACATTCCAACCACAGATGGGTGGAGTATACTTTCAGATGGAATGGGTGGCTCGAACAATTACATCGAGTATGCATCCGTTGATTCCAATGTTCTGACACATTCTTGGATTCTCCGAGCAGACGAAGTCGGCGAGAAAGTTCTCTATGTCTCGGTTCATCATGGCGATAATTCAGGTACTGATGCTGGAAGTCCTTTCTTTGGTGTTTCTCAGGCATTCGAAATAACCGTTGAAGCCATCCCTGAAAACTTGCAGAGAATCAATCCAGAATACCAGCCTCCAACCTCAAGAGAGATTGGTGAGTCGACAACGCTGTGTCTTGAGACAATAGCAGCAAGCGACGTTGTCATTGAATGGCGGGAACCTTCCGGAGAATCGTACCAAGTTGAGACCACCCAAAACAACGGATGTTGGAATGCGGTACTGCCGTCTGCCCTGTCGGCATCCACCATTGAATGGCGCGCCATCCTCGACGGTGAGGGGCCACAGCAGACGACACCATGGTTTTCGTTGACGAGTGCAGAACCCGCATGGGAAGCAGATGAAACTGCTTTGATGCTTCAATCGATTGCCCATCTCGTCCTCTTCTTTGGGTTGGTGCTCTTGGTACGAAAACCGAAACGAAACGATGATGAATTCAAGGATTACATGGAGGAGTCCCTATGATTGAACCAGCTACGTTTCACGTCATAACAACTGAATTGGTTGTTGGATCGTTCGCCCTTGCAGGTCTGTGTTTTGTCCTTCATTCCCTCATATCCATCCAAAACAAGGAGAGTCAATTCGTGACCATGATGGATTCAACAGCACACATCGCGTTACTGTTTGGCCTACTTGCTCTACCATTTGCTATCACCTCTGGTATCAACTCCTCGCCAAGTGGAGCTCACACATCGTCACTTCTTGCCAACAAAATGCTCCTCTCAACCGCTGGTGGTGGATTAGCGCTTGGGGTATTGTTCACGCGATGGAGGATGGCAGGTGATAACGCCTCTCGACATCTCCATAACGCGTTCGGTTCAATCTCTACCGGCTGCATGCTTCTTACTGCATCACTTGGCGGGACTTACACAAGAGCAGATTCATTGACAGAGTTTTTGCCATTTGTCAAGGAAACAACCCTCTTGCTTCCAGCATGGATGAGTATCTTCGTGATACTCATCATTCTTGCAGCACTGATTGTTCGTCAGACTTCAACCATAAAGCATGGATGATGGCGAAGGCGCTTCTGACGGTGCTGCTTGACTAAGTAAGGATTTCAGTTGCTCTTCAAGCATCTGCGCCTCTTCAAGCAATGGCTGATCATCAAGATGTGTTGTCGGCAAGATCGCGTTGAGTTTCTTGACCAAGGCAGCAGCAGCTCTTGCATCAGGAAATCGTGGATCTGCTTCAACCATAACGCTCATGACGTCAATCGCTCTTCTACGTGCCTCACTTAGCAGGACACCATTCATGCCTCGAATCACGCCACCCGATAACAGTGGTACATCCATGTCTTTGAGCAAATCACAGACGGTATCAGTTGCACCGATACCGAGCAGATCGATTCCTTCCGTGTCTTCATAATCAACGGTCGGCTCTTCAATTCCTGAATTTCCGCCAAGCCCTTCTTTGGAAAAGGCATCAACCAAAATGCCCATCCGAATTTTTGAACCCTTTGACCATTCATAGAGTGCCCAGACAATGTCGTGAACAAGTGGGCTTGGAATAACAAGTTCGCTCATGAGGAGGATGATTTTGTCACATCCATCGATGCTACACTCCGGTTTTCCAGCATAGGCTCGGATAATGGGCATGGGCTTCCCGTCGGTTACGAGTGTTAATGGAGGCAGACGAGGATCGACCACGCCACCCACAAACTCAAGTTCTAAATTGTCGATCAAATAATGTCCAACCACACTTGAGACCATGCCTACACTTGGGAAACATGTGATGACGAGTGCTCCTTCAGTGACAACGTCTGCTCGAATCTTAACCAGAGTTCCTTCCATAATCCGAACTTACCAAGGAGGCATTCAACACTTTCGCCTTCAAGCGTAGGTTTCATGTCCTTCGAAGAGAGGGATTGTACATGGTCGAAGAACGAAAGCACAGCCTCTCGCCTTCGGCGTGGAACCGATACGAAACCTGTCCACGAATGTATTGGCTCAGTCGCCAAGGACTCCCGAAGAAGACGGGAATGGCCGCATCTTTAGGAACGGCCGTCCATGCTTCCATCGAAGATCTGCTGCAAATCGACTTATCTGGGCGAGAACCTGCGGAATCCAATTGGTTACTGCAAGAAGGAGACAGAGTTCTGCGAAAACGGTGGGAAGAAGAAAAGCATCTCTTCCATGAGACACCACGGCATCCAAATTGGAAAGAAGAGAAGTATTCTGAGGCGCAAAAACAGCAGAAAGGAGCCATCAATATGCTTCTTGATCATGTGGGGATACAAGGTTTGGCACATGAACGAGTGACTGTTGCTCTTTGGAAGAAAATTCAGTCTCTGGTCATTGCAGTTGAAGGGGAACTGGTCACAAAGGACGGCCAACTGATGGGGCGGCTCGACCTCTTGTTGGCAAACGTTGATGACGCAGGTAATCTCACTGGATGGTTGGTTGCTGATTTGAAGACTGGAAAACCACCGCAAGGAAAACTCAAGCCAGAGGTGAATCGCCAACTCAGAATGTATCGAGATATTCTACTTTCAAACAATGAAAAGGCTCCACCGGTGCAAGCACAGGGTTGGTATACCCACACATCATCAAAATGGGATGCTATCGGAGAGAATGTTCTGGAGGCTGCTTATGAGGCATGGAATGCAACACAACCTTCCGACACACCTCTTGACCCAACACCAGGGCAATCTTCCTGTGGAGGGTTTTGTGATTGGAAAGCATGGTGCCCTCATTGGTGGACATGGCGGCATGAAAACAAGTCCTTGCACAAAAGCGACTTCGCTGATGGCGTTGTTCTCATTCACCAGTACGACGAAGGCCGTTCCACAGCAACTGTTGAAGAATGTGTGCCGAGAAATGAATTAGGCGAGATTGAACCGACGGGAGAAATGCGAACTGTTCGCTTCGATGGCCGGGGTAAAGAGGCTCTTGAAGCACTTCTCGATGCGGGCCATGAAGGCCCTCTGTTCTTAGGAAGCGCAATGATGAACAGAGATGTTTGGCGTGTTGGACCNTGGTGCGATGTTTTGCCGTGGGCTCCTATTCCTGATTCAGGTAGGCCTTGATTTCATTGACAGCTTCTGCATCTTCGATTCCATTGGGCGACAACAACCATTGCAGGTATCGCGGATCCAGTACATTCAACTCCTCAAGGTGGCGGCCGCGATGTCTTCCAACAGCGAGGACCATGTGTGCACCATCTCGGCGAACCATACCGTTTGGATCAACCAGTTCCAAGTCATCGAGTTGTGGCCCCAAGTCTGATTGAACTTTTGCAGTCGAACCGGTTGCACACCATTGTTCAACATCCTCTAGGGATTTGCGAAAATAACTCGGGTGATCAAGACCGAGTTTCCAAAGCAACAACAGCGAGGCCGCTGCATCGGCCGAAGCGGTGTGCGCATTCTCAAGCGAGATACCGTGTCGATTGCATTGTGCACCAAGCCGATGAGGACGAGGTAATTTCAATCGACGAACCATTTCCAGCGTATCGAGAACGGCTTTCGGTTGCGGAGGCAATGCTCCAATGCGAAGATACTCGTTTCGTAACATAGGAAGATCAAATCGACGCACGTTGTGGCCGACAAGGACACATCCATCAATCAACTCGAATACCCGATCAGCAAGTTCAGCAAAATCAGGTTGACCTCGTACGTCAGCATCCGAAATACCGTGGATGCGTTGAGATTCGTATGGAATCGACCGTCTCGGGTTGACCAATTGGTCATACGAAATCTCAGTACCATCGTTGTTTGAACCAATCAATGCTAACTGAACGATTCGATCTCTAGAGGTGCTTACACCCGTCGTCTCCAAATCGAAAGCGAGGACACGTTCGCCTTCGAGTAGTTCCATGTACGAATGGAGTCACCTGCAATTGAAGAACTATCGCTTGAACCATGCTGTTCCGGATGAAAGCGACCTCGGGATTAAAGGGCAGCCGTCCTTACACTGAAGCATGGGTTTCTTCAAGCGCTTTTTTGGAAAGCAGAAGGATGAATCGCCCGATGAGGCCAACAACGCTGTAGAGCAGAACATACAATCGCAGTTGAAAGCCCAATATCATCGAGACATCGATGAAGATGTGTCCTCTTTGGAATCCATCCTCGAAGATAGTGAAGATCAACCAGAGGAATCGGTCGTTCTACCTGCGCCCGACTACGATGAACCAGACGCGACAGTTGATGATGTCCTCGTCGAATCGGAGATGGAAAGCTTCAGTGAAAAGAATACGGTCGAACATGCATCGGTTGAAGACATTGGAAACCATCTCGAATCTGCAAAGGTCGTCGGAGATGTTTCATCCGAGGTTTCGTTCGAATGATTCATGTTTGAATTCGTGAAAAAATGTCCAGAACAACAACATGGTTAGATATAGGACTGGATTAAGGAGGAGGTATGCAAGGGAAATCTATGCCACTTCGTGGTTTGTTTCTCATTGCGATGATGGTATCAATTTCTTTCGCCGGTTGCCTCGGGGTGCTCGACACAACCGTTCAACCTCGGGCTTCACTCGAGGCCTACCCGCTTTTGATTCAAGAAGGAGAAATGGTCACGTTTGATGCTCGAGATTCCGATGCAATTGAAGGCATCATTACGGCCTACCGATGGGATTTCGGAGATGGTGAAAAATCCGAAACCGTCACAGGATTTACGTCTCACATCTATGATGTATTCGGAGCATACACGGTTTCACTTGAGGTTGAAAACGATCAAGGAGGGGTCGATGAAGCCATCACAATCGTCATCGTTAACGGTGTACCGACAATTGATTTGACATTCCCAGAGAATCCACGAGCCGGTGATGCCGTTCTCCTCGATGCATCGGGTTCAACCGATCCAGAGTCTGCTGAACTTGCTTTCAGTTGGGATTTGGATTGGGGTGTTGATTCAGACGGCGACGGAGATGGTCGAAACGATGTTGACTCAACGGAGCCACAAACCCTCCTTCCAACCAATACAAGTGGCGTGTATGTCGGCTCCCTGACCATCGATGATGGCCAAGGAGGCGTTGTTACAGAAATCTTCGAAGTCAATGTGAGTGCGCGACAATTCAACATCGAATGGAAAGAGAAAGTCATCCAGCAATCTTGGTCCGACTACTTGGATGAAGGTGAGGAGTGGACCGAAGAAATCCTTCCAGGCCAACAAGGGCGTATTCTTTCATTTGAAGCCGTTCTTGAGCTTGAAAACGATGTGATCCAACCGTACGATAACTTCTCGCTCATCATTTCCATTCCAGGTGATGGATTCAAGGAAGAGGCTGAAACCGAGGGTGGTAACATCACTCAGTCTGAAAACGCCAAGGCAACGATTACAGCCAACGATTTGAATTCTCGAGGTCTTGATGAGGTTCTTGAAGCCGACTCGGAAGAGATGGTCATGCAAATGCTACTCGACCGACCGGGGCAGAACTTCGGCCAAAGCCCATGGGCATTGTTTGTCCGTGCTTTGCAAACAAATCCAGATTCGACCATTGACATTCTACCCGACCCTGACCCAGGCAACGACTGGACGCTTACGTTGCGTATTGTCGTTCATGAACCTGTCATCACGGAAATTGCATTTGAGTAGAATTCAACGAAAAGGGTTTGAATGGCCGATTGTTGGGAGGATTGAGTGGCATGGTTGAATCCGTTGAAATCAGTCGAGTCAATATCCGAGACACCCTCTCTCTTGATCTCTCAGTTTGGATGAACCATCCGGATGACATGGACTTCCGTCCATCCCTTTCATGCAAAGATAAGATGTTCACCATTTCTTCGATTACATCTGGAGAAGCACTTGCAAGTGTGGAATTGGACGATGAGCAAATGCAGGCGCTCGAAGCGTCGCTCACTGCTGAACTCCGCGTCAAGTTCCAAGTTCACGGCATGCATGGTCGTTTGAACAAGATCGCTCCGATTATTGCGGATGGGAAAGCCAAGAAATTGGCGACGGCCAATTGGAAGACCGTTCAACCGGTCACAATGGAATAGGGAATTCCCCCATTTGTTTGATAAGTGTAAACGCAAACAATTGCGTTTATGTCTCCAAGAAGGTTGGGCAAAGGCTCCCAGAAAAAAGCACGCTTTGAACGATTAAAAGAAGAAATTATGCGGTTTGTGACAGCAAATCCAGGGTGCTCAGCCCAATCGATCGTTGCAAGTCTTGCCCATGATCGAACCATGCGCAATCACGGACTGACGCCACGTAAAGTGGGTTTCTTCATTCCAAGACACCTTGCAGACCGATTGACATGGTGGCAAGATCATCGTGCAGGTCGCCGAGTCTATGGATGTCTTGAGGTCGATGAAACTGATTGAAAAACCTCAAAATGCAGGCCCGTAATTTAAGTCTTAAAGGAATCAGTTACAATCATGGATTACGATTCAATGACGTTGTTGGACTTGAAGAAACTGTGTAAAGAACGCAGCTTGAAAGTCGGTGGAAGGAAAGACGAGGTTGTCATTCGACTCATGGAATACGACGAAGCCCTAACCGGGGGGGGTGCTCCTGCAGCAACAGCGATTCCTCAAGTTATTCCAATGCATACGGCAGGCGGAATGGCCGTTACTCCTCAAGGGACACAATTCGTCATTGTCGGTGACAATAGCAATTCAGGCCTCGCCTCAACGATGGGTACATTCATCCTCATCTACGGTATTTTCAGAATTGGAGTCGTCTTCTTCTTGGGAATGTTCTGGGATGACTTCATGAATGAATACGTGATTGAGTCCATTTTGGCTTTCCTTATTGGAACAAGTTACGTATTTGGTGGAATGATGATCCTTGCAGGATATCGCAATGGAGTTTATCTCGTGCTCGGAACGTTGGTCTTTTCCGGATTGTTATCGTTCGTATACAATGATGAGTGGAGCCCACTCTCGATTGGATTAGATGGTTTTACCGCCCCAGCATACACCTTTTTCTGCTCAGCGTTCTGCATGATTCTTACAGCTCTACCACTCTTAGTGGCTCCATCAGAACTCAGGGATGGGTGGCCAGAAGGTATTCAGCGAATCATTGACAATTCTTCAAACTCGTCAAAGGACTCAGGAAAGAAGAAACTCAAGTGTTCAAACTGCAGCCAATCGCTCCGAGTACCACAGGGATTCTCTGGAAAGGTCCGATGCCCAAGTTGTGAATCAGTNATCGAAGTTTGAGCACTCACTCAGTTGCGACTGCTTCTTTTGCTTCCCGCTTCTTGCGGTTCTGNCGCTTTTTGTACCAGGGGTAGATGGGCCATTTCGCCAACCCTGTCCACATGACGAAGAAAATGAAGTAAATGGATACGAATTCATCAACTTCTGCTGACCAAAGGGTGGTTACACCAAACATGCCTTGGTGGTAATAGGCGATTCGTGCGTGGTACACGACCAAAAGCAGTCCAAGTGATAGGTGAAGNTAGCGCCAAATTTTGTTCCAGTTTCTTGCCATGAACAAAGAAAATCAAAATCGAGTATTTNTGNATTCCCCCAGCGNACCNCCNANCGAATCAATTCGTGATTCGATTGAATCATTCGGGAACGCGTTTCGCCATCTCTCGTCTTGTCTCTTCAGGATCGATGAACATGGCGCCCAGAATGACAACCGTTTCAAGCAATGCTGCAATGTAGAACAGGGTGGAATAATCAAAGCGTGCAGCGAGTGGTGCCGTTAATTGATAGCCAATGATGGCGGAGAGATTCATCATCGCCATGTACCCTGTAAATTGCGTACCTCCAACTTCGGTCCATGTTATGCGCATCATAAGCGAATAGATGTTGATGGAGACCATGGCCCAAACAAATGTCTGCAAACTCCAGACAGTCATCATGAACAATCCATTGCTCCACAACGACTCATTCATGCCCCAAAACGTTGTGATGAGTGCTGTTGAGAAAGCAGCATAGATGATGATGGCTTTGCCACCAAAGTGCTTACCTAACTGACCTCCAACCATGTAACCGAGCATCGTGACAACGAGAATGACGCCTCCTTTTGTGGCATTGAATTGCTCTTCAGTCCAGCCGAGTTCACGAACGAACAAGAGCGGCAAGATTGGAATCAAAAAGTATGACAGGGAAATAATGAGGCTGAGCAGAACGCCAAGTTGAGCGGATCGGAATGAAAATGCAATCTTGATGTTGTTGAAAATCTCCCTGAAATTCTTCTGTTCAATGGTCTGCCCCTCAACATCCGACTTCGTTGATTCACTCCATGGATACAGCTTCTCGCCAGGCCGTTCCGTCATAAACAACGGCACGAGCATAATGACCACGAGGATAGGGATCTGGAGAACAATGGCTCCTTTGATCCCAACAAAGCCGATGATGGTACCAAGACCTGCTCCACCAATGATTCCACCAACAGCCTTTGATGTGAACATGTAACTGTTGACCTTTTCAAATTCATGCGGTTCCAAGACATCAACTGCAAGCGCATCGGTACTAACGTCTTGCAGTGCTGTGAAGATGTTGTACACGAGAAACATCACACCGACCACGGTAACGTTGGAGGACATGTTAGGAATGAGGAGCATCGAGCTCAGAACAACAATCATTCCACTTTGAGCAATCAAAATCCAAGGCCTACGTTTGCCCATTTCTGGGAATTGGAAGCGGTCAATGATCGGCCCCCACAGGAACTTGACGGACCATGGTAGCGTACCGAGCGTAAGTAGGAAGGCTAACTGGCCTGCTGCAACACCTTCAACTGCAAGATACGTGACGAAGGTCACAGTGATGAACCCCCATGGAATTCCTTGAGCGACATACAATGCACAAAGTGTCAACACACGGGCGCGATAACTTTCGACCAACGTCTTGCCCTCTGAGGAGGAGGTTTTCATTTCCACATGGGATTCTTCTTCGAGGATGACGCTGAGGTGATAACGTTCTTTCCTTGAGACGAGATATCCGACCAAGAGGAACATTCCAACAAACCATGGTGCAAACAAAACGATTGACACAGTACCATCTCCAACGGATAATGCAGAGACTTCACTACCTCCCTCGATCGTAACATCGAGAACGAGCAGACTGATTGAACTCGAAACTTGTTCACCGTTGTCTGTATGGCTGCAAAAGTTACCATTGAAGGCATCAGCATCGACCATGATTGTGAAGTCGTAGGCACCATATGCATCCATCCCGAAATCGATTTGCCGCATGATTTCATCAGCACTCATTCCCGAGATGTTTTCCATTTCGAGCAAGGATTGGTTGTGCCAGGTCAGATTGACAACATGAGATCCTGGATTAACATCGTTCTGTGTGAGGGTCCAATCGTTTTTGGTCACTGTTCCATAGATGATATCCTCGACGTTGTCTTCGAGACCCGTGCACAATCCGACATTGGGCGATTCGTCTTCATTGGGATAATCCAGCATCATCGAAATTCCGACGACAATGCCTCCAGCATTTCGAATATCCTCCTCAACAAGGTCAGAAGAAAGCTGCCATGAAACCGCTTCTTCATCGGAATAGTACTCTGATTTGGTTTCCAATGGAATCTCTGTCCACCTGACATCGAGGGTCCGTGTAGATGCAGTCGTATTGGATCCGTTCTCTCCCAAGCAGCCTGCAAACGGGAGGATGAATATAGCGACGAGTGCAAACATCACCAATCGCTGCATGGTAGCCGCTCAACATGGCTTAATTTCAACATTCGGGGCAATTGGAACCGACGACCTCATGAATCGATTTCATGTGCATACAGCATGGGCGAGGGGCAAAAGGTCGCAGCATATTTCGATCTTGATGGCACACTGCTCAATGCTTCGAGCGAGAAGACATTGACGGGTGTTCTTGCTCGACGTCGCCCATGGAGAATCCCTCATGCAACGATTGCATGGACGATCGGTGCAACATTTGGCCTCTTGACCGGGAAAGCACCTTACGACGCTTTACGGAATCGCGGACATCTCTCTCTTGCATCATGGCGGATTCTTGAACGATATTCTGAAGAGATTGCAACGACGTATCTGAAAGAAAGGGTCTCTCCGGGCGCATGGGAGCGACTTGATTGGCATCGTAAGCAGGGCCATCGACTTGTGCTTGTTACAGCGACTGTAGCGCCGATGGCAGAGGCAATGGCGCGTGTTCTTGCTATGGATGAGGTGTACGGGTGTGGCCCCGAGAACCGAACAGGAATGCTTTCAGGCTCTGAACGTGGTTGGTCTGTCCCTCGGCGAAAAGGAAAGGTTCCGATTGTGGAGCAAGATGCTGAGAAACATGGACATGATCTTTCCCAATGTTATGGGTATGGGAACACGCATGCCGATTCCTGGTTCATGAGGATTTGTGGGCATGCGATTGCCGTCAATCCCGAATCATCACTCGAACAGTTTGCAAAAAAGAACGACTGGGAAATTGTTCACTGGCCATCGTGAGTTCAAATACTCTGGAATGCCCAATATNTCATGNCCGACGAATTTCTAATGGCAGAAGACATCGAAGAGACAGCTTCACCTGCATGGATGTACCAAAGGTCAAAACTTGATCAGTTTCAAAACCAAATCGAGTCAAGTTTTACCGCCATGCAAACCTCATTTGAGTATTTGATGAAGACCATCAACAAGAACCCTGAGCGGATTATTTTCGATGTTGAAAACATCATCGTTCTTGGTAATCTTGCAACATATACAATTCCTGTGAAGTCGGTCCTATCCAAACTCAAGAACCCATTTGTTGGCGGTGGAGGGCTCCAAGCAACCAGAACAACAAGAAAAGGCGAGCTCAAAGGGAAAGAGACGAATGTTTGCATTCAACCTGATTACAAGAACGTGTCCGAGTTGCCTGGTTGCGACGTTCTAGATTCGTATTTTTTGATGCTTCTTAATGATGATAAATTCATTCTGCAAAAGGACCACAGTCCACTGCGAAGAGCGATGCTTATGCTGTATGGTTTGAGTGTTAGCCCAGCTTCTGAAGTGATGAAAACGTGGATCGAATCCACCACGGGAGGCGAATACAAACCGGAAGAATCTGCGATTGAAATCAAAGGAACACACGGATGGAAATGGAGAGTTTCCGATGCCAACCCACTTGTGAACGGATTTACCATTTGGTTCAAGAAAAAGCGTCAACGAAAGTGGACAAAGGTGGTCACAGACTCAACGAATTTTGAATACAATTATCATTATGATGACGTTCTATCCATTCTCGAATTACTCTCCGATTCACCGAGAGTTCTCATCCATGACGAGCCGTATGCTTCTGATGAATACTTCATGCAACAAGTTGCAAAGCACCACGCTCCAGTCGCTCAACGAATTGAAAACGACCGCGCCGAACAAGCAGTCTCGTGATTTGGCGGCCCCTCCGCGATTCGAACACGGGTCTCAACCTCCGCAGGGTCGAAGGATATCCAAACTACCCCAAGGGGCCGGGGTATTTGTCCCACCTGCCGACTTGATATAAGCACAACGGGTTGCAAGGTGTTGAGTTTGTACAAGAGTTCATGTTGCCACTTGCGTTGGGAGTCGCATGGCAGTTCAACTTGAACGGGGCGTCGATTTCCCGATGGTTGACTTAGCAAACATTGCCTATTATCCCCGAATTTTCGATTTAGCACACCGCTTTTTTGAAGATGCATGGGTGCCCATTTGCAACATTCGTTATGCCGATCTTCTTTTGATTCGAAAGACGGGTTTCCCAGTGGTTCACGTGGAATCCGATTTCCATGCACCACTCCGTTATGGAGACACCATAACTGCTACAATTTGGATAGAGGCCATTGGCGATTCATCGTGTACATGGTGCTATGAATTTCATAATCAAAAAGGTGAATTGCTTTGGACATCAACGCAAGTCACGGTATGTGTCAACATGGATACTATGAAGCGGATATCCATTCCCGATGATGTACGACAAGGACTGGACAACTGTCGAAGGATTGAGGCGAATGATGAACAGTGAAGCAACTGATATGTTCGCGATACGTCCTGATCATAAAGGGCCAAAGACTGTGGCAATTCTCTTAATCGTTTTTTCAATATTCCTTGGTTTCGTGGCGAAGGCTGATCTTGATTTAGCGAACACTGAGGAGGTTTCAGATGCTTACATGGAGCAAATCCTGGAAACACCAAATCAACAAGGTGACAATGTTTCGTTTGAACAATATCAGGCTTACCACCAAGAAGTCAACGATAACAACGGGTACCAGATTAGGGGATTCTCTCTCGCAATAGGAAGTGCAACAGGTATCATCGGAGGCATTCTACTCTACAGAATGAAACCGATTGGAGGTAAAATCGCATTGTCGGGTGCATTGGTTGCATTTGTTGGAGGTATTGTTGGCAACATAATCTTCTACGATGCTGCCAATAAGCACTTGAATGGTACAATTCGAGATAACGCAGAATATTTTGGTTATGCATGCGGCATCTGCACGTTCTTTATCGCAGCACTCGCATTGCTCCCATTAATCAATGCAAGAGCAAGACTTGCTTTTGATGAAGCGAACAAAGTCCGACTTGTTCAAGATGAATTTGAGTGATTGGACGGTCGTGGCCACTTTTTGGCGAGTGCTTTCTCTAAATCTTCATTCAGAATCGCATTCCACCAGTCGCTCCCTTGCCAAATAGCATACTTCCCACGAATACCACGAAGGTCCGCCCCTTTGAGTTTACAATTCCGAAAGTTCGAGAGATTGCATCGGGCTTTACGGAGGTCCGCTCCTCGAAAATCAGCTCCGTCAAAAGCCGATTTCATCAAATCAGCCTCAACCATCGAGGCTCGACGAAAATCACATTCCGAAAAATCACCTTCGGTTAAATCGGCTTCATCCAAGATTGCTCGACGGAACGTTGATCCACGATGCCTACCTTTTCGGAAGATGGCTTTCGCATGGTTTTGATATGAACAATCGATAACTTCGGACTTGGTTTCGTCTGGGTCATCTCGGGGGTCACCCGCCCCGCCACCTGACATCACCATATGGCACTCAGGATGTTGATTGTTTATCGAGGTGTGCCCTTCCGGCATCCGTAAGAAGTGAATATCGATTTTTGTCGCCATACTCCAGTGGAACCATGAGCAAACCTCGTTCTTTCAGTCGGTTGAGGTACAAACTGAGGTTACCTGGTGGCTCAATATCAGCATCGGAGAACAGTTGATTGACAACTCTCGGGGGGCTGTCAGTGACGCTTTCTACATCGCGAAGGTAGTGAATTGCTGCAAGCACTTGATCGGGTTTCTTGTTGAGCGAACAATTCTCAACCAATGCACGGAAGGCAGAACCTCGCTCTGGCAATCCGACGTCTCGGGCGGCATCGATTGCTGCATCAATGGCAGCATCACGAGCGTCTCGAAGTCGCTCAAGAACGATAGTCCATGTATCATCATGACGCATCTGAATGAGACGCGCATCGACCTCGACGGTAGCCCCGCTGAGATCGATTTCTAAGTCACCCGCGGTGACCGAAAACCTAGATTGTGTAACCATGGTAAACAGTTCATCTAAAGACGCCCCCATTGATAATGTTTGTATAACCACCAGTGATTGAATAGCAATGACTTGAATGGAAATTTGAGTCCCTCTTCGAATCCAGTCATCGATTTGAAGTAGAGGTCAGTGCTGTCCTTGCATAGGTGCCATCATGCAAGAATCACGTGTCAACAAAAAAACGCTCATTCTCGTAGCGCTGTTTCTCACTCCAGTTCTCTTTGTCCCACAGTCCTTTGCAAGCGGGACGACTCAAGTTAGCACATTTGCAGGCGGTGCCAATTCAGTAACTGTAACGTCCGATGGAAACAACACCTCCACATTGCTCGAATTGGATCTTGAACGAAACGTGACGTTTCAAGACGCATCGTTCGTGGTTGAAGGTCAATCGGCTGCGAATACGCCTGGAAGCGTTTGGATCAACAGCAGTACTGGGGACACGATCTGGACGTATTCCGGCATAGGTTATGGTGACTTGGCGCATCAAAATACATTTCAATCGGGTTCGATTTATGATACGATTCAGTTGAACAATAGTTCAGGAATGCCTTCTCCCATTTTGCTACCGAAGAACGCTACTTTGCAATCGAGTCAAGCAAACATCACATATGCGCCTGAAATTGATGGCCAGTATGTCCCTGTCGGAGCTGTACGACAGATGTTGCTCGGCCATTCAAATGCGGATGGCATGACCGACGCTTTTGTTTTCTCAACCCAGAATGCAACGACTGGAGTCAACGCAGGTTTCGCTGTTGTTGAAAGCAATTCGACAACGATGCAATACAACCTAACCAACTGGACATCAACATGCATCAATTCCGACCAGATGCGAATTGCTGATATGAACAACGATTCTCATGANGATGTTGTTACCTTTGCATTGGGAAGTGCAATGATGTGCATCCACGAGTACAATACCACAACAATGACTTACGACCCGTACGCCACAGTCAATATTTCAAGCAGCCCAATCGATGTGCAACTTGCTGACATGGACGATGACGGGTACTCAGATTTCATCTCAATTCATGGCTACTTCGGCGGCGGATATGCTTCCTTGACGACCTATAATGGTTCAACTGGAGCAACGAGGCTTGCTGACAATATCCCTATTTACAGATGGAATTTCTGGGATGGACAAACAAGTTTGAGAAGTCTTCGCGTGGATGACTTCTTCAATCGCAATCAGACCATGATTGTTGTTTCAGATGCTTGGAACGATGCAACTGAAATAACATACGACGTACAAACATCTCAATTGAACAGCAACATACAGAAATTCCGTAATCTGTCGACCGAATCCGTCATGGGCGATTTAGACGGTGACGGAGATATTGATTTTCTGACTCCAAAACAAACAGATTCTGTAATCCTCTTGAACAACGGAACGAGTTGGGTACAAGTGCCTATGTTGCACGTTATTGATACACTGAATGGAACATTTGCCGATCACAACAATGACGGAAGTACCTCATTGTTTGTACCCAATACACAGTTTGGGGATGGCAATCCTTCAACAATTGAAGGCGATATCGGATTCCGTCCAATATCACCAACCGGCCTTGGTTCACCAAGTAATTCTCCATTGGCCCCCTATTCAGTTCCAAGAGACATTCAATTTTCAGATATCAACCACGATGGTTTGATGGATCAATTCGTACTTGCTGGCGAGGTGCTTCAAGGCGTATTCATAGGAGCATGGCACAATGTTTCACTTGATACAGATGTTGATGGAGATACTGATTTGTGGGCTGAAGGCTATTCAAGCACGACGCTTTCGCATATCGGTGTGTTGACAATTAGTGATTCAGATGACACCATTCGAGATACAATTTCTCCGTTCTTACCAGCCTACCCTGGCATCTCGGATGGCTATGGTATCGAAATGGTGACAAACATGATGTCACTCTCAAGCAATTCAAACGGTACAGCGAACTTTACGGATCTTGATATCGCTTATGACATCGAATTCCAAGTAAAAACAAGCGTTGGAACCATCGGATCATTGAGTAATTCACTCAACCAACAAATGCTACCAGGCTCGGGCTCGTTTGTGATCACGCTTCCCGTTGAGACCACAAAAGCAGGCCAATTCGATGCAACTTCGTTGAGCATGAATTACACGCTTGGAGCTCCAAATCTCGCCCTTCCTCCTACTCCACTCCTCTCGGTTCAATCGCTCACAGAATCGAGCGTAANCATTGAATGGCAGGCGCTTTCAGAGTTTGGAACCGACCTTCAAGAGTTCCAAGTGTTCCGAATGTCGCCAACGGCTGGTTATGACTACACTTCACCTTACGAGGTTGTTGTAGGACAGAACTCCTTCTCAGATACGAACGTAGATGTTGGTTCGACGTACGGTTACATTGTTCGATCCATTCATTCGTATGGAATTGTAAGTAACCTGTCCCAAGCATTGGAAGTCACCATTCCAAACCCTCCGGCTCCAGCAGCAGCGACAAATGTCCAACTGTTCGATCTTGACATGGAGACTGCTTCTGCTCCGATGAAGGTAACATGGGATGCGAGCACGGACCCCAACGTTGTGGAATACAGGGTCTATGTAGCAGATTCGGATTTGGATGCCACAGGTTTCGACAACGAGTTGACGCCTGCGAAGGGCTACGTTATCGATGGCGTCACCTATCAAGCAGTAGCAACCGTCTCGTCCTCAATCACCGAGGCTGAGATTTCCTCCACCAGTGAATACGTTGATGCATCCGGATCAACCGCATCCGCAGCAATCCAAGATGGCCAGCAGTACTGGGTCGCTGTTGCGGCAATCGATAGCTACGATAATGCAACGTTGCCTCTTCCTGTCGCAGGACCAACAATTTCGTTCAACAATACATACATCAACAGTCAACTGGAACTTTCCGTATCCTCAGGACCAGTGGGTGTGAGCGAAAACGTCCTCGAATCAAACAGTCCTTTGTCCGTTACTCTGTATGCGTATTATCTTGATGATATGCAACAAGAGGTGGCGATTGAAAACGCAGAACTTGAGATGGTCATGACGTACGGTTCAGATTCACTCACGTTGAATGGTCAAAGCGACAGCGATGGCCTCTGGGTTGCGATTGATGTTGAGGATCTTCATGATAGCAGCATCCCACAATCCTTGCTCGATTATTCAGCAACCTCAGATGGTGTTGTAAGCATCGACGTTTCAATGGAGGCTATCGANGTTGTTGATACGCAACCGTATACCTCTGCTACGGCATCTGCATCGATGGGGACGGCCATAACTGTCGAGCTTGCTGGACCTCTATTTTCTGTTGATATGGATGCAAATAACGCAATCGACATCAACATCACTCTAACTGCTACGGACTCCGTCAACGCAGCCCACCAAGCCTCGCTCGAAGGAACGACAATTCTCTGGGATGCGTTTGATGGCACATCAGAAAACGCTACAACGAGCGGTTCTGAAACCATCTCAACCGGCAAGATTCGCATTGTTTCATCGTTTGCGAACATCTCCCGTATCGATTTCACTGTTGATGCTGGAGACCGTCTCATGTTTGGTACAACATCGTTTTCGGTTTTCTTGAACGAATACATCGTCCCAGTGCAGGAGAATGAAACAAACGAAACGGTGACTGAATGGGCCCCAACATCCATCCAACCCGTCACCATTGCCTGTGAAAGTGCAACCATCCTAACGAACAAGCAAGCTGCTGATGACCCAATCGATTGTCTGGTTGAAAACCCAAACCCATTCGCTGTTGAAGTTGAGGTTTCTGTAACTGAATTACCATCCCTGTTCAAGAAGCCAAGTATGGTCAGCATCGCTGCAAATGGAACTGAGACAGTATCCTTTGTTCCAAAATACGAGGATCCGCTCTGGGCTCGACAAAACGATGCAGGAGTTGAAAATCAGTTTGCAATTCAAGTACTAACGAAGTCCCCTGATTACACGAATCTAGATTCTGTCGTCGAGAATGATGTCGTCACTTGGACTGCCGATCTCTTCGTCGAGGTCCAAACAAACCCAGATGGGGAGGAAAAGAGTTCTTCCAATGTCGTTGTTCTTGGTGGAATTGGCGCGGGCGTTCTTCTTCTCGCTACGGTTGGATTTGTCCTTTATCGCAAGGCTTCAGCTGACTTTGAGGATGAGGCCTTCTATGAAGAGCGGGATGAGTTTGTTGAAGAAGAGGAAGACGAACCAGCTGAGATTCCTGAAGGCAAACCATTGGATGAGTTTGAGGACAAGGCCATTTCCGCTGAACCTGAGATCATTGAACGCCCTGGCGACTCATTGATTTCAGAAGTTACAGCCTCCAATGCAGACACGATCGAAGAGGAGCTGGAAGTCGAGGAAGAGGAATCAACCGAAGAGGCAGAGGAAGACGATGGAATCTCTGTTGACGAATATGGAACTGAATGGTACGAGGACGAAGTTGGTACATGGTGGTACCGAGAAGAAGGTGCAGAAGACTGGTCCGAGTACAACGAATGAGCATCGAGATATTTTTCAAACACGAGTCAACCGGCGAGATGAGGCGTGACTATGAAACAGCAATTCGGGACGTACGATTTGGTTCTACGTTCTGGTGTTGACCCAACCACGGGCGGTGTTGCAATCTGTGGATTTACCACAGCAGGAATGGTTGGCGTCATCGCTGCATCTCACATCATTGAGTCGCTCAACCTTACACAACTTGGGACGGTTATGGATGAGAATTTTCCGGCTGTTGCATTAATCCAAAACGAGGTTCCTCGCCACCCCGTTCGCGTGTATCAGGGCGATGGTATTGGCGTCTTCACCGCTGAAATTCAGTTCGATAAAGAACAAGACATCGCTTTTGGATCAACCGTTCTCGAGTGGTTCAGGGTTGGAGGTTTTGATCAGCTCATCATCATCGATGGAATTCTCAAGCCAGAAAAGCAACTTCACGGCGAAGGATTGTTCGCTGTCGGAGCAAACGAAGCAGCTCGCAAACGGTTGAAGACTCTTGATTTGCAATCAATACAGCGCGGCGTTGTATCCGGCATCACCGGTTTCCTTCTCAGCGAAGGTGACCGACTTAATCTGGACATTACGGCACTTTTGTCAGAAGCGAGTCCGATGTATCCAGATGTTCGTGCAGCAGCTGTTGCCATCGAAGCCATTACAGAGATGACAGGCAAAGAAATTCCGCTCTCGAAAATGCTTGAGAATGCTCGTAGTATCGAACAATCGGTTCAAGAAATCATTGAGAGCGCAACTCCGTTGCTGCCTTCACCAGATGAAGAAATCAATGACCCTTCATTTGGTTGATTGCAAGGACTGCATGATTTCGATGACGGTATTGAACGGTGCTAGGGTTGCAATAAATGGACGTAAATCTGGTACGCGTGCCGTCAAATGCCCTGCTTTATTGAGGGCACTGATGAGTCCTTCCATGGTCGGTAATGAGCCCACATTTGCGAAGCGTGGAAGTTCGTCAAAGGCCAGCAACAAGTGATCTCGGGATAACAAAGGTGCTGCTTGGGCAATGTGGCGGACAGAACGCCGTATTTCACGTTCAGCGTAGAGTTGGTCTGCTTCCGTCCAATCAAGGCCAAGCGCTGCCCCACGCTCGATATCTGAGGACGTAGCCAGACATGTTTCAACAGCCTTATCCTCTGTCATCCGCGAACAAATGTCCTCGTTCCACAGTGGGCCGACCCACATAGGTCCACTCGAGTGTTCCAATTGTTTTGGAGTTGGGTGGGATGTGAACGAGTACGGTTTGTCTTTTCCTCGAACTCTCCAGCCCATCAATTCTCTATTTCGATCAGCACCTTGCTTGCTTTTTCGTACCAAGACAGACACTCGAACATGATGTCCATCAAACAAAGCCAAGATTGGTTCAATGGCTCGGTCGAGTTGAGCGGCTCTTGTCGCAATGGTCCCGAGTAGGACACGAACTGCATCATCATGCGCATACAAATCGACGATGCCTTTGTGACCATAACGACGCATACCAGATGATGCAGAGGATCCTGTTAGTGCTGCAGTGTCGGTCGCTGTTACCTCAAGGACGCCAACTCTTCCGAGGGCCTGGAGTGCACCATCGATGAACGTGATTGGAGAACCAAATGGGTCGACATCAATCCATTGAAACGAGCCTTGAACCATGGCCATTCGAGCATCATAACATTGGAACTTGATTCCATTTTTCTCGCTGAATACAGGCTGAATCTGATCGTCATCAACTTGTGAGACATGTTCAATCTCCTCATCCGAGGCCATTGAAGCCAAAGCCCAATCAAGAGCACTTCTGTCCAAATCATTGGCAGTGATGTGAAGACGAGGTTGATGGCCGGGAGCAATCTCATTTCTCCATCTACGGACACGAATCCCAGTAGCACAGAGTGCATCCAATGCTCGAAGGGGGCGGTCACCATTGACCCAACCATGTTGCAATGCATCTTGCAACAACAAGACGGAGCGTGTACGAGCCGGTGCCATGGCTGGATTCATGAAACCGGTTCCAGACTTTGCCGCTGGACCTCTCGGCATGTGCGATGGG
>FUFK010054460.1_pt1 | contig 22900 bp, 49 predicted proteins | sample 1021851 | NCBI WGS metagenome assembly FUFK01 (sample SAMEA51879418, study PRJEB19060) | metagenome
CCCATAGGTCAACCTAGTGCAGCTTACGCTGGCGGGTTAAATAGTGGAGGTGGCGGTGGTGGTGGCGGCGGTGCGGGTGGCGGTGGCCAGAATGGCGGGTCAGGTGTTGTTTACATAAGATATGTGACCAGCAATACTGTATCCACACTAGGAAACTATTACAGTATCGGTGGTGCAAACAGCGGTGTATTAGTCTCTTGAAAATATTTCTTCTACTCTTACTCATGTTTAGTTTTGCTGTTGATGCCGTGCCACCACCAAGAGGCATCGACCCAGTAGAAGCAAAGAAGAGAGAACGTAAACAAAGAATAGAAAGAGAGAAGGCTCGTAGAGATTCTATCAACTGTTATATAACAGAAAGAAAGAAAAGAAGTGATGGTGGTTTTAACTGTATATATAGATGTCCATTGAAGTTTAATACAAAGACTCGTAAGAGAGAATATAGAGTTGAAAACAATAATGTTGGGCCTGGTTTTAGTTGCCCATCAGTAATGAACGTACTAAGGAGATAGAATGATTAAAATAATTTTACTTTTGTTAGTTATTTTTATGAACCCAACATTTGCTGGTAATGCAAAACTTGGTGAGGCTAAGTTTAATATGAATTGTAAACAATGTCATGGCCCTTCTGGTATGGGTATGGCAAGTTATCCAAAAGTATCTGGTAATCCAATTGAATATACAATAGATAGATTAAAGAGATACAGAGCAGGTGAAGAGATAGGACCTAACTCTGCATTGATGATTATGATGGCAAAGCCATTATCAGATAAAGATATTGAAAACTTATCTGCATATCTAAAAGAGGCAAAGAAATAATGTTTAGTCAATTGTTTAGAAAAAAAGAAGAAAAGTCCGATGCTGATGCCTTGTTAGACTTTGCTGAGGCAAGCACAGATGACAAGATGCCAGACCCATTTCATATAACAGAAGCGGCCGCTAAAAAGATAAAGTCTTTGGTGAGTGAAGAGAAAAGTGCAACAGGTCTAAGAATCTTTGTGCAAGGTGGTGGTTGTTCTGGATTTCAATATGGGTTTGCGTTTGCAGAAGAACTTGAACAAGATGACACTAAAGTTGAACAGTCTGGTGCAAGTGTAGTCGTTGATAATATGAGTTATCAATATATGTGGGGTGCTGAAATAGATTATAAAGATGATCTACAAGGAGCATCTTTTGTAATAAGAAACCCACAAGCAACTGCTACTTGTGGGTGTGGATCAAGTTTTGCTTATGGTTAAAACTTAACTCTTACGCCTACAACAAATCCAGAAGAATCACCACCAGCAGCAGGGGCTGCACTTAGTCCCTTTTTATGTGCTGATAACTTACCATTCTCCTCGTTGCTTACGCTAGCGTACATTGCATACATAGTTGTCTTTTTAGATAGATTATGTAAAAGTGCTAACTGATAACCACTTGCACCTTTATTATCATCTGATGTTGTGTAGTTATATCCAGCATATGCCTTTGTCCACTTTGAAACGGGAACAGCAACACTTGCGTGATAACCACTTGCATCAGCTTTTGTGAATGACTCAGATGCTGTATCATTTGTGAGTTTTACATAACCACCTTTTAATGTAACACCTTTCACATCAGTTGCAACACCAACTCCGATTTGCGACCAATCTCTACCAGTTTCACCTTCTTGTGCAGAATAATACACAGAACCTTTGACTGGTTTCATTTTGAAATCAAGAGCGGCTGCCATTCTTGAATTTGACTTCACACTACCAACTGACTCTCCAAAACCATACTGAAGAGCAATGGTAGCAAGACCTAGTTTTGGAGATACATACGTCAAACTATTCTCAACACGATCACCAATTTTTATACCTTTGTAAGTTTTGAAACCACCAAAGTTGGCACCTAGCATTGAATATTTTGTGGCTCGCACCTTATCTAATGACTTAACTAGGCCTGCATCTATTTTACCAAATGGCCCAACTAAACCAACAGTTGAATGTCTTTTCCAAAATACATCTCCTACGCCACTTGGTCTTTTATTATTACCACCAGCACGACCTGTATCATTGTGTAATTCAGACTCTAATTTAAATCGAGCAGTATAACCACCACCTAAATCTTCTTTACCTTTAATACCCCAACGTGAAGAAGATAAAGGCCCATATGCAAGACCAAATACTGAATCATCATTTGAACCAACACCTGATACACTAGCAACGCCAGCATCAATTCTACCATAAACTTTTGCACCAGCTATGGCGGTCGTAGAAATACACGCCATAGCTATCGTTAATATTATTTTTTTCATTATAAATCCTTATTTCTTTAAATCGTCAGCAACTAAAACTGGTAATTCAGTCATTGCTTTTTGATTCTTTTCTCTTTCGTCTTTACTCATTGGTATCATACCAGCATCAGCAAGCATACCTTCATCACCCCAATGTTTAGTCCATTCATTCATATAGTCTTTAACACCCGGTACTACATCTAAATGTGAATGTTTAACATAGAAGTATAAAGCTCTTGATGCCTTGTACTTACCTGATGATATATTTTCAAATGTTGGCTTCACACCATCTAGTATTGCACCTTGAACCTTGTCGGCATTTTGATCAAGATATGAAAATCCAAATATACCATATGATGTTGGATCTTCTACTAACTTTTGTACAATTAGGTTATCTTGCTCTCCTGCTTCAACATAAACACCATCAGTTCGCATTGCCCGACACTTCTTACCTTTTGGATCACCTCTTTCTTTAGATAGTTTCTTTGCGATTGGGTCTTTTTTACAATATGCTTTCTGATTGATGATTTCAGCAAAAGATGCTCTTGTACCAGATGTTGTTGGTGGACCATATACCCTAATTGGTACATCAGGAAGAAGTGGCTTAATGTCTGACCATTTCTTGTAATAATTTGGAACCCACTTTTTACCATCTTTACTTGGTACTTGTGCTGTTAAAGCCATACCTAAATCAGCTCTGGTGATTTGTAGTAACTCACCCTTTTTAGAGTTTGCGACAACAATACCATCATAACCAACTTTCACTTCTGTTAATTTAACATTATTTTTTTCGCAATATGCTAACTCTTTCTTTTTCATACGAGAAGAAGCGTTACCAATGTCTACAAATTGAGTACCAGTACCATCACATACACCTTTTTTACCAACTGAAGAACCACCTGATTCTACAACTGGTGTTTTGATACTTGGATTTTTACCTACTTGTTCAGCTACGATTGTAGCAAATGGGAAAACGGTTGAAGAACCTTTGATACTCACATAATCACGAGCGAATGATGTAGATCCCATGACAATACAAATCAAAAGCATTGCAGCTTTTTTCATTTTTACCTCCATACATTAGTCATTAGAATAAAAAAAGAGATTAGTATTTTTACTAACCTCCTGTTATTTAAACATATTCAACTTTGGAAATCAAGCTTTTATATTAAACTTTTGTTACATATTTCTAAGATTGCCTTAGATATTCTAAAATATTTTCTGGTGAGGTTTCACCATAAGGATCTTCTTCGTGATTATCTTCTAATCCTGGTTCTACAAACCATTCTTCAATTGCACAATTATTGACTACAACCGCATATCGCCATGATCTATCACCAAAACCCAAATTATTTTTTTCAACTAACATATCCATACCAGAGGTAAAATCACCATTACCATCAGGTATTACTTTTACATTTTTTAAGTTCTGACTTTTAGCCCAAGCGTTCATCACAAAAGAATCATTTACTGAAATACAATAAACTTCATCAATGCCTAGACTTTTTATCTCATCATATTTTTCTTCAAAACCTGGTAATTGGAAAGTTGAACAAGTTGGCGTAAAAGCACCAGGTAGTGAAAATAACACGACCCGCTTACTTGCAAAAAAACTACTTGTTGTCTTTTCTTCCCATTTATATGGATTATCCCCACCAATGGATTCATCTCTCACTCTTACTTTAAATTTTACTTCAGGTAGATAACTTCTCATATTTCCTCCATAAAAAACCTCCCGAATGGGAGGTTAGTTATAATTTAAACAGCTCAGAATCGAAAGTCGATTCTCGTTATTTAGCTGCAACATACATGGTGATCTCAAAACCGAATCTAAGATCAGTAGCTGAAGGCTTAGTCCACATATTTCACTCCTTTCTATAAAGATATTACACAATTTTATTTAGAGTTGAGAAAAAATCATTTGCGTAAGAAAATTCATGAGTTACGCCTGATACTTTGTATGAGTTTGATTGAATACCATAATCTTCATAATAATTTGTACGAACCTCATTATAAGACGTTGTGATATCATTCCAATATCTCTTTTTCTGCAAATATTTCAAATAATCGACATCTAACTCGTTACAACTTACATGAGTTGTCTGTAAAGTGTTGTGCCAGTTGTCGGTGGCATATTGGGAAATGTCTCTAGCACTTTGTTCACTCTCGGCTTCGATAACATAGAAGTTTTGAGTCATTTCCAGCGTTTCAACAATGTATCTTTTCATCAGACTCGCTCCTCAAGAGGCATTTTTTCATAATTTATCACTTTGTCATACAAAAATGAGCGCCATTCTTGTTTTTCTATGTCAAAAACAGGTTGAGCTTTTGCTTTTGCATCAAATTCGACTTTTTCTTTGTATTTTGTGCCAAATTTCTCAACTAACGCTTTAGGGGCGAGCGTACAAATCATTTTCCGACGCTCTCCGTTGACTTTTTGAAACAAAACTTCGCATTTACCCATATGTAAGTCATTAAACAGCTCAGCTTTTGCATTTCTATTCATCATAATCTCCATTTTTCTTGTGTTCTAAGATACTTTTCAACATTTTTGTCATTTTCTTATTATACAACTTCATCTTTATAGTTGTCAAGTAGTCCTGAAACCATTTGCCTGAAGTTTTTGTCTTCCGAAGCACACAACCATAGAGTCCGTGACCAGATAAGTTCATTACATACTCAGTTGGCTCACCTAAAATCGCCTCAAAGTCGCAATCAAACTCAGGAGCGCCTGTTCTACCTTCTTTGATAAGACAAATATGAAACTTATCACCAATTGTAGATGATTCAACAGGTTTTTGTGAGTAATCTTTCTCTGTGAGATTGAAAAATTTAAAATTAAAGCCCTCATCATCAGGATCAATGATAGGTGTGAAGTAAAATCCATCAAATTTCTTAGGAAAGTCCATAATATACCTCTTAGAGTGTTTTGTAGTAGAAGATATGCGTGCCAATTTTTTCAATATAGTATTTTGATGATGCCCATTTAGGTTTTACATAGTCAGCATGATAGTATAAAGCGTGTTCAAAGTTCTTTAACTCAAGTCCTCGCTTCAAAATGCGATGGGCTATCTCGTAGGACTTCTTCCAGAGTGGTCCTGTTGGTCTTTCCCAACGTATTGAACGCTTATTCGCCCATGAAAACTGATGTCTTGCCATTACAACATCACAAATTGTCTTACCCCAGCGACCGGTTCTTAGTCTATTGATCGTAACTTGTGCTACCGCAATCTTTCCGTACTCACTTTCAACGCCGGCTTCGTGATAAATGTTCTTTGCAAGACAAAAAACATCAACTGGCTTGTAATCTATTGGTTCTGGATTGGAAAGTAACTGATATTGTTCTTTTAGTTCTTCAATTTCTTCTTGTTGTTCAACAATGACCTCTGTTAAATCAAGAATCCTTGCCTTTTCAACAGCTAATTCTTCTGAAAGTTTCTTTTGTTCTTTGTGTGTACCAAAAGTATATGTAAAAAATATAAACACACCAACAAAAAATAATGAAACTAAAGCACCAAGTGTTGTATGATACTCAGATTGTGTGAAGTTTTTTACTTCATTATTGTTTCTTTTCATTTTAGATCCTCATTAATACGCCAGCACCGTAAATACTGAACAAAAATAAATTCAAAACAAATAGAGCCGCATCTTTTGTACGAATTGCGTATATTGTATAAGATAAAGTCCCTAAATTTAAACAAATCACGTTATACGGTTGTATATCGAATGTGACCAGAGTGGCGCCTAAACAAATAAAAAAGACGCCAAACCATTTTAGTGTAGTATTTATCATGCACTCTTTTTCGGTAATTCAAGAACATTATCTAAAGGCTGAACTTTATTGAAAGAATGACCATTCTGCCATGCCTTATATTGTCTCACAACCTCTGCAACAGAGATAAACTTAGATACATCATCATGCTCCGTATCTTGCACAAAAAATTCGATACTGACAATCATATCACTAAGACCATTAGTTGTATTCCATTTACATCTATTGTCCTCGCCTAATTTATTCCTGTTTGCTGACATCCTGTGTATTGCTTTTTCAATTGATTTCAAAAGATTGTATCTTTTTTTCACTAAATCATCATTATTTTTAGGTCTCTCACCTAAATGAACAAATAATCTACTTCTACAACCAAATTCAAATTCATTTCTGGCAACAGCTGCAATTACATCTCTATCAATCATATTACCTCTCATGACAATATTGATTATTCTTTCACCATTAACAACTTCCATAGATTCATCAGGTTTACCATTACGCCACACAGGTGGGTTAGCATATCTTTTACCTGCTTGGTTAACACCCTCACCATAGAAGTGCTGTTTGATCAATTTTGCATCTAAGAGTTCAAACTTTACTTTTTTATTTACTGCACCGAAAACTTTTCTTAAAATTTTATTTCTACCAGCCGCTTTAGAAGTGGGACTCATATCTTTAATAATTTTAAGAACTTCATTTTCATCGTTAGGTAATTTACCACGAAGCAATAAATCAATCAGACAAGATTCAATATCCTTCTCTTCTTGCTTAACACGAGGTTTTTCATCATTAGTTGCGCCTCCAACAATAGCTTTTGCTATATCATTATCGAAATCAAAAACCTCAAACCAAAACTCAAAATCTGGGTTAGAAATTACATACATTGTCCATAAAGTGTCTACTCTGTGGTGACCTGCTACTAAACGCCACCTCTTACTTGATTTACACCAATGTACGATTGGTAATTTCTCAGCTGTGTCCCAACCGTGCTGTTCAAGATAGTCTTTCAACTTTTGTCTATCTGTAGGTGAAATGACTTTTTCTCTATTGTGGTTTCCATCTTTATCAGACGATGGATCGTAAACATCTCTAAGTTTTAATTTTTTACGCCCTTTAAAATGAATTGCGGATGCGTATTCTGTATTTACGAAATCTAAATTAGAAGATGGTGTTAATTCATTTATCTTCTTCAACTTCAATTGCGAATATTTTATTGGTGGTAGAAACATATAAACCTCATAATTTAATTAATATACTATAATAATAACACGTTAGTGCCGAAATGTCAATAGGTATTTTTGTTGTATTTTTACAACATTATATGTATCTGTCGATCTTTGTACCGAGATAATAGGCATACTTAGATTGCCTATTTCTTTCTTGCTGTTCATAGGCCTCATTACGACCTAATCTTTCAAATTCTGCCTGTTTTTCTTGTGCTTCACGCACTCGTTTACGCTCGTGATATTCATTGTTTTTATTCTCGTAGTATTCAGCACGTTGTTTCTGCATCTCCTGAATACGCTCTTGTTCAATTGAATACTGACGATTAAATTTTTCAGTATAATCTAATAATGGTGTTGGAAAGAATACACTCATAGGTTCTCCAGTTTGTCCTTGATTGATAATCTTTGTTTCTTCATTTCACTCAATTCTTCAGGCCTCGCATGGAGGTTCGGGTTTCTTTCGAGCCGGTCTATTTTTTCGTTGAGTGTTTCGTGTTGACTTCTCAAATATTGAACGTGCTCTTCGTACTTTGCGTTGTCCTTTTCCATTTTTTTCACTCCTTGAAAGATTGTTATAGTATCCATTAGCATCTTTTTCTTTTATCTCCTTGAGTATATCTTCGACATCTGGAAATTCTTCATAATGCTCTAGTTTAGCATCTTCTTCCAGATATTCGTAATTGAGTAGTTGTAGTAAACCATCACAAATCTTTTGATCACTCTCAGGTAGTGTAACGATAAACTTTGCGATTTCTTCGGCCGATGTACAAGACCATATTACCTTACAGAGGGCCGCCTGGCGCCTTGTAAGGCCTTCTATACGCATTGNATTATCCTTTTTCTTAAACACATACTTTTTTGCTTCTGCTTCTTCATATATTTTCCTCCAAAATTCNTCATCATCGACCCAGCTCATATCATCCATAAAAACTCTCTGATCCAAGTAAATCTTAGCTTTGTAGAAACCCACCTNAGGTCACCCATTTTTTTATGTGGTTCCATATTTAACAAAAACCAATTCTTCTCATCCGAGAATCGTACATTCTCAGAGAACGACAGAATACGAACTATCTTGTCTGACTGTTCGATTTTTGCCATTAGAAAAGTATTCTCAAATTTCAAAACGTCAACACCTCCATTTAACTGCGACTGTAAATCTGAACCAAAGCCGCTTTCATATTCTTTACTTACCGCTTTAAGTCTGCGTATGATTTCTCGCCCACTAATTCTACGGGTGAGTTTGTTTCGATCCATACATGGGCTCCACATGATAAAGGTTTCTCAGGACTATACACCAATTCACTTGGCCCATCTATAATCACTTTATCGCCATAACGATTATTCTTACCTTGCTTGACTGTAAAAACAGGCTCAGAAAGACCTTTCTTTCTGTTTGACCGAATGATATGTTGATTCACATGAATTTTCGTTTTCATACTTCATTTCCCCATACATTCCAACCATCGGTTTTTTCTCTTGCAAATAATTCAATTCTTGGTAGATCACCACATAACTGCACTATTCGCTCCCTTACGACATCCGGCTTCTTACTATGTCTCTCAATAGGTGTATCTATTATACTATGAACACCTGCATCTATTCTCTTTGGTTTACCTTTTGTACCTAATAAACATAGTTCAGAATTAGAACGAGTCCAGTTTCCCATACCCATAAACCATGTAGGCTTTATTTTATTTCGTTTGACCCATGTAAATGCACAGGTCTTATATACAAAACCCCAACGCTCTATTACTTGCATGACTGCACCTAGATGAGGCATTGTCACCCATAAAAACAAAACACAATCATTCGCTGATATATCCTGGACAGGTAAATCGCAAATCCATTCCTGACTCTGGACAGGATATTTAAATGTTGCACCTCTATTTCCTGCCGATGCTTTATCACGATACGACCATGGTGGGTCTGCATATATGATATTGAATTTTTGTTTTGGAAATGATATTGTCATAATGTTTTCATAATAATGTAAGTGAGAGTTTTCTTTAAAAAGTCCACTACTCTCAAAGGACTTGCACATTTAGTTTTTTAAAGAAACCGACCACGCAACGTGGAAAAACTTCTGATTATTAGAGTTATTTCTATATGCAGAAAAACCCTGCCATGATAGGCTAAAAACGACAAAAAAGTATTAAGTTGTTACGACTGTTCCGTGTTGCGTAAGCACAGAAGCTTCTTTGTAATGTAAGGTGCATCTCTATATCGCCATATAAAGACGCCCTAAACTTAGACCTGTCTGCAAGGGTATTTGAAACCCCATCTTCAGCTTGATCAGGCTGCTGTTTTAATCTAGGAGGTATTACTACCTCATCATTAAACTACGCAGAGACATAACTGCATCTAAGCCAATAGCAACAACTTAATTCTTACTATACTTATATTATACGGGTTTCCTATGAATTGTCAACCCTTTTCTTTGTTGTATTTACGAGACACTCTGGAGAGTCTGGAGCCACCGGAAAAAATTTTTGCTTGACTTTTGTGGAGGAAAGCAATTTTCGTCCAGAGTAATTTGCTACTTGAGGCTGTCTAGGGGGCTGTAGTGCTAGGCGGGGTAACTCTGCCAACTGTATATGGGGGGCTACCATATGCGTAGCTATAACTGCCTGGTGAACGTGAGTTGGTGTAGTGTAGACCAAAAAAAACCCCTCTCTAGGAGGGGCATAGCGAGTACTACATCATGAAAACTTATTCGTTGATTGCGGTAACTACTAATGCAAAAACATAGATTGCTACGATACCACCAACGAAACCTACAAAGAAAGAAAAGATATCCATAATTATCTCCAGAAACCAAGACAAAGTTTAAGAGCACAGTATGTAATGACCACGCCACCTACTGTGAGACCTAACAAAGCACCACCAATTGTGGTAAGAATTGCAACATCAGCAAACAAACCACCTACGACCAAACCAAGGCCTGCAACGGCGCCAAAAAAGATATAGAGAACTGGGTTACCTAAAAATTTGTCTAAAAGTTTCATTTGTTGTTTCCTTATTTAATTAATCTATGGTTCCTATTATACGGCTCTATGGTGAATTGTCAAGCGCCATACACTATTTTATATAACCTATTTTGTAGCACCTTGACCTCCGCTTTTGACATTTCGACCGGTTCGTGCAAGTGCGGTGGCCCATCATGTAGTGGTAATGGGTCTTTATCATCATAAGCTTCCGCTATTTTCTCGGCCTCCTCGTAGGCCTTAATATAATCGTCTAGTGTGTTCATGCTTTCTCCTTATTGTCTTTTATCGCATTTAATAGCTCAATCACTACTCTATTCCGAACCGCCGCAAACCATTGCTCTTCCTGTGAATCTTCAAAAAACAGGTCTAGCTCTTTGCGACTATTAAACGGCCCAAACCAGTGGACGCTATCATTTACATAAAACCGCTTAGGGTTAATTCTATATGTTATCATACTAACCATCCCTCCTCTGCTCTGACATCTAACACACGGTTGAGAATCTCATAAACTTCCTCAACGTCAATTTTAAGACCATAGAGCGTGTCTTTATCAAGGTTAGTCATTCCTGCCATTTCTTCTAAAAAGTCTAGGAACTCGCCAGTAGTGATTCTAGGGAAACTCACAAAACCATCAAAATGGTCTATGAATAGGTCCTCGTTAGAAAATGCGATTGCTTCGAGGGTCTCAGCATCAAGGCGACCATCTGTACTAGTGGTGCCTTGGTCATGTATCTCCCATACTAGGTCGATTACATTTGTGTCGAGAATTTTGTCTCTAAGATTCTCGTAAAAAACTTCGTTACCGTGATGACTCATAAAAACTCCTTATTAATTAACTATGGTTCCATTATGCAGGTCGGGCAACTAAATGTCAAGCGTTTTGTCATTGAAATTTACTATTGCCTTCATAGTTTTTCTCAATCGCTCTCGCACTAGAATGAGCACAAAAAAAGGGGCGCCACAATAGTGCGATTCCCCACGATTTATCACTTTTCCCCACGTNANTGNCNAGCATTNTTTTTTTCTTCTANTCGTTTCATNTANGCAAAAGTCTCCGCTGAGAAAAAATCCTGGAATTTTTCTGCCTCTCTCTCATCGACTAAATCGCCTTTTTCTAATGCAATATAGACCTCCGCCTGACTTGCAGTATTTAAGAAAAGATTCAACGCTTCGGAATCTGAGATTTTTTTCTCATTTAATAAGTGAATGAGATAGTTTTTCCAGTTTGTGTAATTGTATGTTTTCACGATATTCCCTCCTCAACAGACATTTTTCTACCACTACGACCAAATTTACTTCGCTGATGACCTTGAGTAAAAATAGCGCCTTTTGAATAAAAAGTGCCTTGAGAATACTTTGGCGCTATATACTTGTATTTCGTAACCTTTACGCCATTCTCAATTACTACTGACTCAACTAAATCCTGAATTTTCTTTTTTTTCATTATTTTCTCCTTACTCTGAAAAGAAATCATGTTTTTCTGGGAAAGTATATTCATCAATCTCAGCGTTTTCTTTTGATTTGACTATGAGATTGTCGAATTTGTGACCGTCAATTCCAGTTTTAAGAATCGCTCTACGAATCTCTACTTGCTGTCTTGGTGTCANNATATCTGACTCATCGGAAAATAGACGATTAAGCAAAACTTTGTAGTTTTGAACCGTGTAGTTTTTCATATAGAACATACTTTTCTCCTGTGTTGTTTGACTATGATTCCATTATATCTAATCTTGCCTGAATTGTCAAGCACTTTTTTAGAAATAATTTTTGAGAATTTGACGCCCTTATGAATCACGAGAGCGTCCGCCACCTTTTTCGCTTGACTTTTCATTAGAAATACTTTCTATAAATGTTAAATGTTGTAGCGTTTTCAACAGTACAAAAACCTGCCTCACGCTTCTCTATCTTAGATTTGCCACGATAACGAGCACGTGTTACGCCTCTCATGAATTTTAACAAACGCTTATGAAAACGATAGAAAATAGACAAAGGGAAAAATGCAGGTTCTTCGCCATTCAAAATTTTCTCAATGTATAATTCATCATAATGAGATTGAAATTTATCTTCGTATTCATCGCCGAACCCTGCGATTAAATTAGAAGCGATAGCGATATTGATTCTCTTTAAAAGATTAAATTCAGTCTTATTCAAAAAGTCAATATCATCAGCGCCAAAGTTAAAACGATGGTCTACTTTTACAGCGCCATACTTAGAATGAGTTAAAATTTTGTTGACCATGTTTTTCTCCTAAAATGATCATGTTAAAAAAACTTGAGAAAGTTCCAGAAGTCTTTCGACTAACAGTTAATTTCTAACTCTCTCAAACTATGGTTCCATTATACGGCAAATTGCCTGAAATGTCAAGCGTTTTTTACATACAATTTACAATTACCGCCTTCTGGTAAATTACGTCCTGAGGAATAATTTTTCCAACATTTTTTCCACCTAACCATTTGTTGATATGGCGTGTTGTAGTAGACGAATATTGAGTATCTGTCCGAAACTTGCCATTATGGTCTTCGCCTGCTACAGGCGTTTCGTATGAATACAGAAGCACCGTGCCATACTTTTGTTTGATGTACATATTTGAAGCAATTTGTACTGCTCCGACTCGATTTGTTTTTAATTTTCTACGCATTTGAAACTCCATTTAATTGACTATGATTCTATTATATGACAAGATTACCGAAATGTCAAGCGGAAAAATTATTCTTTTTCCGCCATTTCATTCGCCGCTATTTTGTAAATAGCATGAATATCTTCCCGCACTTCAGCGACCGCTTCCCATATTTTGTTACGAGCACGAATTGAAATAGTATCTAATGCACGAGAGGACTTTTCAAGTCCTGCGCCTTCAAGGGCATTTAAACCATCTGTAAGACGCCACTCGACCTGACGCTCCGCCTTTGCGGTAATATCGTCTAAGACCATGTCAACATCAAGTATCACGTCCTTAACTTCTTTTTTTACATTGTCGAAATCACTCATTTTTTCTCCTATTTGATTGACTATGATTCTATTATATGTTAAATTGCCCGAAATGTCAAGCGAAAAATGAGATGTTGTTAATTCACAACATCTACATCAAAATGATATAATATCTCATAATTGAGAAGGTCGATTATATGCTCGTTTTCTTCGAGCATTGTATCATCACACTCAAAGCGGAGGTGATGAATGAAATCAACGATTTTCATATCGTCAATTTCTAAAGAAAGGGCGACGTTGTCGAACTTATCGGAAACGTCAGCAATGTACTCATGTATATGAGGAACTTTGCTTTCGATAGCGTCAACACTTTCGTCAACAAAGTCAAATAATTGGTTCATTGTCATTACAGGTACTTTATTCATAATTTACTCACTTTCTTTTTTAATTAACTATAACTACAGTATATGGGCAGGGCAACGAATTGTCAAGCGTTTATTTCATATTATCTACAATATAAACAAACGAATGAAAAGTATCAAGAATATAAACATTATCACTCTTTACAGATTCATTAATTGAATACTTGCAAAAATTCTCAAGTTCATTATCAAATTCATCAACAGTCAAATCATCTTCAATATATCTGATGTTCCCGATAAGATTAGGATTCATTAAATTTTGAGTCTTTTCAAGCATTTCTGATACTCTCGCAAGGTCATCTTCAAGTGTATCATTATCAAGATTTACTTTATCAATTTTTTTAAAGTATTCAAGATTTAATTTGATAGTATCAAGTATTGACTTAGCGGTAACTTGTTTTGTGTTCATTTTGTATATTGACATAATTTAACTCACTTTCTTAAAATTGTTAGTATGATTATAGTATACAGCAGGGTTGCGACATTTGTTGTCGCTTAGGCAAAAAAAAGTGAATTATTTTTTCATGTCGCCAAAAAACAACACCCCCGCTTGACATTTCGCAAACGAGGGTGTATGCTTTAAATGTAGTAAAAAAACTACACTATTCTTTATTGTTGTCTTTTAACAACAACGGGAGAGTGATTGGTCGCTCAATGTAATGTTTGATACGAAAGTATAATATTGCGATTGAGATAGCAAAAAATAGAAATGCTAGACCGCCTAAGATCCATACGATAGTGTAGTCAGCAATGTAGTGATAATTTTCCATATAATTCATTATTTCCACTCTGACCCACAACCGCCGGTCAAATCTGCTCTTCTGAGTTTTTTATTTGAAAAACGCTTCATAAATTTTTTCCACTTACGNCTGGTTGAAGCAACGATTTCTTTTGTCCATTTTTTATTACTTAGATTTCTTTTCATAATATCTCCTCTGAGGTTTGCCATTAAAGTCCACATATTCCACGCACTCAAACTCTTCCGCACTATTTTTTGTTGGACCTTGGTTCTCGCTCAACGTGGTTCTCGCTCCTGCTTTTTCTTGGTTCTCACTCTTCTTGGTTCTCACTTCTGCAAATGTGTGGTTCTCGCTCTTGCTGGTTCTCACTTCTCGCTTTTTCTGGTTCTCGCTCATACTGTTTCTCATCATTGTTTGATACTGGTTCTCGCTAAACAGCGATACGTTTCTCATAAACTAATGACCACAAGGTCATCAACAGCAATTTCTTTTTTTTCGTTTGTTTCTTCATTTAAAACAGTAGCTANATTATCTTTAACTCTTATGACCTCACCTCTAAANCGGGCGCCATCTTTATTGTAATCAACTAAACATCCCACTTCCATTTATTTTCCTCCTCTTTTATGTAAAAATAAAATTTGTTCTGACTTTTTTATTACTTTTTTATCATGTAATGGCAAATGAAATCCTGTATCACCGTTCCAATCTGCAAAAGCATCATCATAAAATTTTATATTACAATCAAAAGGATTTTCTCTTTGTAACTCTGCNANCTCATTTGCCCACCTTTGCCATGTATCNTCATCAATAATTGGATTATCTAATTTATAATACAAATAAGAATGAACCAACATTTGAGACCTACGCTGGCGGATGATTTCTTTAACTGTTCTTTTCATAAATTTTCTTTATATCTAACCAACAATTAAAAATTTCTGTTGCTTCAAACAGGCCAATGCCATAAAAATTTTTAATCACAGCGGGCGTTTTAGTAATGTGAATATCACCAATTGAATCCATTTTATCACAAAATTCAAAAACTTCNTTAATAGTAGGACCGTATGTGCGATTCGGATTATTTTTCGCTGAATATACCCTGTGCATGATTTCTTCTACTTCTTTACTCATAACAAACTCCTTATTAACATACTACAATATTAACATGAGGTTGCCCAATAGTCAAGCGATTGTTTGTTGTAANAATACAACTAGCCACCGACTCTCTGGAGCGACCCATTCACAAATTGGTATGTTTCTGTATACGGTTTAACTGGTAACGTCTCCTGAGCGCTCTCCTGCATTTCCCATTCGTCTTGTAAGTCACCAACATGGTCGTATAGTTCTTGTAGATATTGTTCATTGCCATTTACCATTTTTCTGCCCTCTCATAGTTATCAAATAAATCATAATCTGAGACATCACCACGAATCTCTGGCACTTCTACTGCAAATTCCTCTTGTGATACATCATTATATTCCAGACCTTTATTGTAAGCGGTCCTACTCTTGCTTGCCTTCTGCCGTGTAGCGGCGCCTTCGGGTGTTTCGTGGTATTTTAATAATTTTTCTCGTCTAACGTCTTTATCTTTTTGTGTGTGTACTCGCACGTTAGCACAAGATCGTGAACAATAAGTGCCCTTTTTCTGATGGTCTTTACCACAGCGAGGGCACTTTTTTATAATCATTGTAGTGTGTATTTTTTCTCAAATTCACCTGTTGCCACATCAGCAATCAAATTTTTAAATTCATCATCAAAACCATTTGCTTTACTGTGCATCATTAGTCTAGCTAAAACGACACCCATAATTACTGTAACAGGTGCTCTTGTTGACATAGATTGTAATACATCATCAATCTCTGTAACTAAATTCTCTATTGGTAAATCAGGTTTTTTGCTCATCATCTTTGATTTCTTTTTCATATTTTTCATCTTCATGTTTTAATTCTGTAAAATAACTGTCAATCATATCATACTCTCCATCATAATCGTGCCAACTATAATTCCTTGGCCATGATGTATCATCGGGCATTGGTTTCTCCTTAGTTTATTCTTATGTAATAGTCTCCTGTGAATTGATTAACTAAGCGAATAGCGAGGTCTTCTGCCTCTTCTTCCCATGGTTCATCTTTTCTCACTTGACCCTTCCATGTATTTAGTGAGTCATTGATTTCGTTTCTAACATATTGTTTGATATGTACCATCTCATGTGCGATAGTATCTAACAAATCTCTTTTTGTTTGTTTTGTTCGTAGACGAATACAAAAATGCTGGTGTTCATTACGCCAGCACAAACCATGCACATTCATTTTATTTGAATATGTAAAGTCTATCAATATACTATCAGGCAATCTTAACTTATCACTAAAGAAAGAGATTGCCTCATAGTATTGTTTGCCTATGCCACGAATAATCATGGCACCATTTTACTTTATATTGTCTAAGAAGTCAAGCGCTGAAGCTTGCCATGTCCATTTTTTTGCCGAAAAATGTACTGAGTCCCTTGATAGATTAATTGTTTGTTGTAACTTATCTTCAAGTCTACCATGCAGGCCGTATTTCTTATCAAAATGGACTAAACATCCATTTACGCCCTCTTCTATCACCTCCAGAGGCCCAGGTTCCGCATATGCGAGCACAGGTGTGCCACAAGCTATCGCCTCTAACAATACAATACCAAAAGTATCTGTCTTAGATGGAAATACAAAAGCATCTGCACTTGCAACGACCTTAGCGAGACTTGCACCTTGTAGTTTGCCTTTGTATTCTACATGAGGATATTTTTGTTTCAGTTCTTTTAGATATGGTCCATCACCAACTAAGACCTTGTGTGGGTGAGGTAGTTTGCAAAACTCTTCTAAGTTTTTTTCTTTTGTAACCCTTGATACACAAACAATATATGGCCTGTGTAACACCTTTCTAAACTTAGGGTTAAAGATAAGTTGATTTACACCTCGTGTCCATACTTTCATATTCTTAAAACCCTTTTCTTTGAGTTTGTCTATCATGCCTTGTGTTGGTGTCATTACACATTTTGATTTCTTATGAAACCAACGGAAATATGGATAAAACAATTTTGCTGGTAGTTTTGTCCATGTGCTTAAATATTCTGGAATTCTTGTATGATATGAGGTGGTGTATTGAATACCTTCTTTATCTAAAAGGCGTTTAGCATACAGACCAAGTGGGCCTTCTGTTGCGATATGTATTTTATCACCAAAGTATGCTCTACCTAAAATGTAGACCCTGTATATTTCTGGGTTCAACATTAACTCTATTTCTTTATAGAATGGCAGTCTAAACATTTTCCAGTAGTTGGTCGGTGAACCATTTGCAAAGCACAACCATTTCGGATGATAAACTGTTACTTTGTGTCCGTATTTCTCGATTTCTTTGATTACATTATCATAAGTTCTTACGACACCGTTGACTTGCGGTGCCCAAGCATCTGTGATTATGAGTATATTCATTTTGCTATTATCTTTAGAGCTCTTATCTGCTCTAAAGCCTCCCTGTGATTGGTTACATTTACAGGATAGCATTGAACTGATTTACCATAAAGACTTGCGATACTCTCACAATGTTCTTTAGTTTTCATTATATCAATTACTGAGTGTGGTTCGCCTGATAGTAAAACTATACAGGCCCACATGATAGGGTTCATATCGCCGTTTTGAACAGTATCTTATCTACTTCGCAACCTCGGTCTTCTGGTTCCACCAGATATTCTATTGAATTGTTATCACATCTGTATACACAAAAGCGTATGTATTTGCCTTCGTTACTATAGTCTCTGTGAACACCAACAAGTCGGCACTTTGCGTATGCGTTCATTTGTGGTAAGTTTGTTTTTGATATACAGGTAAGATATTGAGTGTAGGTTAATTCTAAACCATTACACCTTTCGGATGCGTGAAGATACCCGTAGCGTGTTTGCAATACTAGTACTAAGAAGAAAAATAATACTAGCATAGCGCCTACGAGTAGTAGTGCTGTTCTTAAAAATTTTTTTAGGTAGTCCAACGTCTATCCTTTCATTTGCCATCGTGATTACTATTCTATCACGTTTTATTTCTTTAGTGAGGCAAATGTTTTTTTGTTCTGTCTTTCTAAACTTGAATCTAAGACCTCTAATGCCCTTGACGAGGTTCTAGCTCCGCCTAATGATAGGGCAAGTATTAGTGATATGATTATGAGTAAAGTCATTTTTAGTTTCTCCAAATATTTTCCATATTTAGGTTTTATATTTCGTGTCTTATAGCTGGGTCGAGATTGAAAACATAATTTAAAAAGATACAGGCCAAATCTTCATTATCGTAGTGTCGAATAATGGTTTGGCCTGTGATTGATGAGGTGATAACTAACAGTATGTTACTGTCATTGAAGCAAGAGAATTTTATAGACCAGTTGTCTCTTGTAACTGGCTTCCAAAATCTGGTGTTACTTGCTACTTGTAAAAACCTTTTCGATAGAATTTTTCTCGACAAACTCTTTTGCACTTTCTGTTAAATAGTTTACTGTTTCAACATATTTATCTTGAAAGCTATGTGTCTCCTTTACAGAAGCTGTCTTAATTGCCTTAGCTGTGTTATTGAACATTGCTAAGTTAAAATCTATCATTTTTACTATTGAATCTGTTACAGTCATTTAAGTCTCCTTGTAATTACACAATAAATCCAAAAATACTTGCTATACTTACCCACCATGCGGCCCAGTAAAATGCAATATATTTAAATAATGTTTTAGGGCCTCTACTACCTTTTCTTGTGCCCAAATTCCACGGAAGTATTAATCTTCTTCCAACATTGTTTGCCAATTTATTTACTTTATCCAAAACAATTCCTTTCAAATGTTTATTTATAATTATTATACTGCGTTGCACAATAAAAATGGGGCAAATCTGAAATATTTACCTAATTTTTTTATCTTTATTGGATAGATAGCTTTGCTCCGTTTCAGATAAAAACCTTAGGTTCTTTTTAGATACCTTGACCATCAACCAATCATTATAATAATCATCTCTTTCTAATACTTTGGCTATCATTTGTTCTTTAAGTTCAAGGTAAGCACAATCACTTCTGTTTACGCATAAATGCAGGACTTCTCTTATAAAGTTTTCTTCACCAAGTCTTTTCACATCTGCAATTAGTTTATCATTTGACCCCCAATACGTTGGCCAATCTGATGGTTTTCTGGTCTTTTTTCTTTTACCTTTTACTTGGCGATACCCTGCCTTGGTAAAAAATTTCTTACCAATATACCTTTTGTTTTCTTTGAGATTGTGTATACAATAAACAAATCCATAATATTTTTCGGCGTCATCTTCCGTGAGGTCACGCCCATTCCATTGCCAAGTCATTCTTCTTCTATATCGTCCTCTTCATATTGTAGATAAGAGGAACAAAATGGACAATATGTAGGATCTGATTCTGTCCCTCTTATACCAAACTCGATTGTGAATTTTGAATCGCACTCATCACACTCATAATCTAACAACTTCATTTATGCGGCCTTGCCCCATACATCATCCCATTTACCTTTAAGAGCACCTTTTGCGTAATCGGTCGCACGATTCTCAAAAAAGTTTGTATGTGTTGGTGCATTAATCATCTCTTCAACCCACAGTAATGGATTTCTTTTCACCTTGTAATGACCTTTGAGACCTAAACTAATCAATCTACGGTCGCAAATGTATCGTATATATTTCTTTACATTATCAGCTGTAAGATCCTCCATTGGCCCCATTTTAAATGCAAGGTCAATAAACTTATCTTCTAGTTCCACCATTCTTCTAGCTATGTGATAAATTTTAGATTTCAATTCATCATTCCAGATTTCACGGTTCTCTTGTATATAACTCTTGAATAGTTTTATCATACCTTCTGTGTGTTGTGTTTCATCTACAATCGACCATGTAATAATCTGACCCATGCCTGCCATTTTACCATGTCTTGGAAAGTTTAACAACATTATGAATGATGAAAACAACTGCATACCCTCTGTAAAGGCAGAAAACACGGCGATGTGAGTCGCCGTGGATTCTTTTGTGCCATTCTTTGATGATATGTCCAGAATATAATCATGTTTATTCTGCATCTCTTCGTAGTCTGCAAACTCTGAATAGGTTGATTCAGGCATACCAAGTGTTTCTATAAGATGAGAATAGGCGGCGATATGTAATGCTTCACGAGCTGCAAAACCAGATAACATCATTCTTACCTCTGGTTGTGGAAAATATGGTAAATAATTCTTAACATACCCACCTGCAACGTCTATATCACCTTGTGTAAAGAATCTAAAAATGTGTGTGAGAAATTGTTTCTCTTCATTAGACAATTTATGTTTCCAATCTTTAACATCTTCAGCCATAGGTACTTCTGTGTGCAACCAATGTGATTGCTCATGTTTCAACCAAGCATCATATGCCCATGGATACATAAAGGGCTTGAAGTAATTTCTTTCTTCTCTTAACATTTAAGACTCCTAGATTTTTTTTATGTTTTATATTCTGCGGCTTCTTCTGACCCAGATGTAGCACTACCTTCTGTGTAAGAATGTTTACCAGTTCCTGCTAGAGCACCACCTTTTACAATAGTGTATTCGCTTCGTTGCTCTTCACCATCAAATAATTTTTCAAGTATCTCTCTAACACCAGCGGCATATCGTGCCTGTGCTGATAGAGATGTCCCTGATGTGTGAGGTGTCATGCCATGATGTGGCATACTTCTCCAAACATGATCGTTTGGTGCAGGTTGTGGAAACCATACATCGCCTGCATAACCACTTAGTTGACCCGATTCAAGTGCATCAACAATTGCTTGTCTATCACATATCTTACCACGAGCCGTGTTTACTATATATGCACCTTTTTTCATCTTAGAGATAAGTTCTGCATCAAAAAGATTTTCTGTTTCTGGGTGTAAAGGACAATTGATAGTAACAACATCACAAACAGATACTAATGATTCTACTGATTCATGATGAACAAGATTTAATTCAGCCTCAACTTCAGCTGACAATCTATGTCTATCAAAATAATGTAACTCTACATCAAAAGCTTTTAACTTTCTGAGAGCATCTAAACCGATACGACCAGCGGCAACTGTGCCAACTTTCATACCTTCTAAATCATAAGACCTTGATACAGCATCTGCAATATTCCAGCCACCTTCATTTACAATCTTGTGCTGTGTATGATAATCTCTTACTAATGATAATATCATCATCACAATATGTTCTGCAACTGACCTTGAATTACAATAAGTAACTTCCATTACGTCTATACCATGGTCCATGGCGGCCTGCAAGTCAACATGGTCTGAACCTATGCCTGCTGTAATCGCCATCTTCAAGTTTGGTGCTGATTCAATTTTTTCTCTGGTCAAATAATATGGCCAGAATGGTTGAGATATAACAACATCAGCATCAACTAGTTCTTTATCTGCTGTACAACCATCACCATCTTTATCTGATGTAACAACTAACTCATGACCATTTTCTTCTAAAAACTTTCTAAGACCCAATTCACCTGATACACAACCAAGTAATTCACCAGGTTTGAAATCAATATCTTTTGGTGTTGGTAATGTTTGACCATCTGGATATTTTTCTATCTTTGGTAAACTCTCAAGAGCATAACTATCAGGCATACCGCCTTTAGGGTCATCATATAATACACATAAAACTTTCATGTTTTTCCTTTCTTCAAAGTGTTTCAGTTTTAACTTCAATACTGCTTTTACTACTTTTCTTCTTATAGTCGGCAACGGCAGCCTTGATTGCATCTTCAGCTAAGATAGAACAATGTATCTTTACTGGTGGTAAAGATAACTCTGTGGCTATTTCTGTATTCTTAATTGTTTCTGCATCATCAACACTTTTGCCTTTCACCCACTCTGTTACTAAACTACTACTTGCAATTGCGGAACCGCAACCATATGTTTTAAACTTCGCTTCTTCAATTATACCAAAATCATTTACTTTAATTTGTAGTTTCATTACATCACCACAGGCGGGTGCACCCACCATACCTGTACCAACCGCTGGGTCGGTCTTATCTAATGAACCTACATTTCTTGGATTTTCATAGTGGTCTATAACTTTCTCTGAATATGCCATAATTTACCCCTCGCAAGCTAAACATTCGGAATCGTCTGAATTAGACTCATTATTTAGTACCTTCATCAACTCTACATAACCACCAATATACTCACCTTGTAAATAAATTTGGGGCACGGTCTTAACTGCTCTACCCGTTACTTCAGCAGCGGTCTTACCAATTTCAGTCAAATCAATCCAATCGAACTGTATACCTCTATCAGTAAGTTCTTTTTTAGCCATACTACAAAAATTGCAGGTAGGTGTACCATAGACAATGTTCCTAAAACCTGCCACTCCCTCAACAACTGCTTTCATATCGAGTTCTCGGATCACCTCTCTTTCTATTTTTTTAGCTACTTTGTCCGCCTTTCCAATTTTTTCTGAGCGACAATAGTAGAGTGTTTTAAGACCGTACTTCCATGCCATAAAATGCACCGTGTGAAGATATTTTATGTTTACATCCGGCCGAAAGAACAA
>FUFK010014278.1_pt1 | contig 22866 bp, 31 predicted proteins | sample 1021851 | NCBI WGS metagenome assembly FUFK01 (sample SAMEA51879418, study PRJEB19060) | metagenome
TTGTCGAAATTGACATCAAACGAGGTGGTATTAAATATTAAAGAAGTAAAAAAACCTGAAACTAATAGCTATTTAGTTGCTGAAAATATAGCTCAGCAGTTAGTTAAAAGAGTTTCTTACAGAAGAGCGATGAAAAGAGCTATGCAGTCAGCTTTAAGATTAGGAGCAAAAGGCATTAAAGTATCAATTAGTGGTCGATTAGGAGGCAACGAAATTGCAAGAACAGAGTGGTTGAGAGAGGGAAGCATACCATCACACACTTTGAGAGCAGATATTGATTATGCAGAAGCTGAAGCTCTGACTACTTACGGAATAATAGGAATAAAAATATGGATATATAAAGGTGAGATTTTTACTAAAGAATTTAGTCAAGAAAGGAACAAAGCTTAAGCATGCTGCAACCAACTAGAACAAAATTTAGAAAAGCTCATAAGGGTAGAATTCATGGTAATGCATCAAGATGCAATATTATGAATTATGGTTCATTTGGACTAAAAGCTATTCAACCAGAAAGAGTTATTTCCAGACAAATAGAGGCTGCAAGGGTTGCCTTAACTAGACATATGAAAAGGCAAGGAAGAGTATGGACAAGAATGTTTCCTAATATCCCAGTCTCAAAAAAACCCACAGAAGTAAGAATGGGTAAAGGTAAGGGATCTCCAGAGTTTTGGGCTTGTAGAGTTAAACCTGGAAGAATATTATTTGAAGTTGATGGTGTTTCAGAACAAATTGCAAAAGAAGCATTATATAAAGCTTCAGCTAAGCTTCCAATTAAATGCAAATTTATAAAGAGAATATAATGAAAAAAAAAGAAATTAAAAAATTAACTAAAGTTCAAATGAAAGAAAATATAGAAAAACTTAAAAAAGATCTATTTAACTTCAGATTTCAAAAAGTAAATGGACAAGTTAAAAGTCCAGCAAAAATAACTGAAACAAAAAAAAATATAGCAAGATTGAAAACATTAATTGAGGTAAAAAATGCCTAAAAAAATTTTAAATGGAATAGTAGTAAGTGATAAACCTAACAAAACAATAACTGTATTAGTTGAACGAAAATATCAACATCCAGTTTTAAAAAAAGTTATGAAAGCTAGAAAAAAATATAATGCACATGATGAAGAAAACAAATTTAAGATTGGAGATAAAGTATCAATTAGAGAAAGTCGACCATATTCAAAAAATAAAAAATTCGAGGCAATTGGAGAAATTAAATGATACAAGTTCAGACAGAATTATTAGTAGCAGACAATACTGGGGCAAAAAAAATTGAATGTATCAAAGTACTTGGCGGATCAAAAAGAAGATATGCAAGCATTGGAGATATAATTGTAGTAGCAGTCAAAGAAGCAATTCCAAGAGGTAAGGTAAAAAAAGGTGCAGTACATAAAGCAGTAGTTGTAAGAGTTAAAAAAGGTATCCACAGAAATGATGGATCTAAAGTTCGATTTGACAATAACGCTGCAGTTTTGACTGATGATAAGGGTGAACCTATCGGAACTAGAATATTTGGACCTGTAACAAGAGAACTAAGAAATAGGGGACAGATGAAAATTATTTCACTAGCACCAGAGGTTTTGTAATGATTAAAAAAGGTATGAAAGTAAAAATAATTAGTGGAAAAGACAGAGGAAAAGATGGTGAAGTCATTGAAATAGACAGAAAAAATACAAGAGTAAAAGTAAAAGGAATTAATATTGTAAAAAAACACGTAAAAACAACTAAAGAAAAAAAGGGAGGAATAGTCTCAAAAGAAAACTTTATACATCTATCAAATTTAAAAAATATTGGAAATGATAAAAAAATAGAGGCTAAAAAATAATGGAACCAAGATTAAAAGAAACAATAATAAAAGAAATTAATCCAAGTTTAAAAGAAATGTTTGGATATAAGAATTTATATATGGGTCCAAAAATAGAAAAAATAGTTCTTAATATGGGCCTAGGGCTAGATGGAAATGATGCTAAAATCGTTAATTCTTGCAAGGATGATCTTGCAAGTATAACAGGTCAAACACCTGTTGTGACAAAATTTAGAAAATCTATTGCGAATTTTAAAACAAGAAAAAATACTAATTCAGGATTAAAAGTTACACTAAGGAAAAATAAAATGTACGAATTTATTGATAGATTAGTAAACATCGCATTACCAAGAATTAAAGACTTTAGAGGACTTAGTGCAAATGGATTTGATAAATTTGGCAATTATACTTTTGGAATTAAAGAACAAATTATTTTCCCTGAGGTAAATTTTGATAAANTTGATAAAATAAGAGGTTTAGATATTACAATTGTTATAAAGACTATGAAAAAAGAACATAGTTTTGAACTTCTTAAAAAATTAAATTTTCCATTTAAAGAAAAAGGGAGTAACTAATGGCAAAACTAAGTGCAATAAATAAAAATAATAAAAGAATAAAACTATCTGATAAGTTCTTTAAAAAAAGGCAACACCTAAAAAAGATAATAATGGATAAAAAACTTACACTAGAAGATAGGTTTAAGGCTCAACAGAAATTATCAAAGCTACCTAGAAATTCAGCTAAAATAAGAGTTAGAAATAGATGTCAAATAACGGGAAGACCCCATGGAGTATATAGAAAATTAAAAATATCAAGAATTGCATTAAGACAACTAGGTCTTGAAGGTAAAATTCCAGGTATGGTAAAATCAAGTTGGTAGAAAGGAAATTATGAGTTTAAGCGACCCAATTGGAGATATGTTAGCAAGATTAAAAAACTCTCAAATGAGAAATCATAAGAGAATAGAACTTCCATCGTCAAAATTTAAGACTAAAATAGCTGAAATATTGAAGTCTGAAGGTTTTATTATTGATTATGAAGTAAAATCAGAACAAAATAAAAGCAATCTTCATATAAGTCTAAAATATAATTCAGGAAATCCAGTAATAAGTTCAATAGAAAGAGTTTCAAAACCTGGAAGGAGAATTTTTTCAAGTGCAGACAGTCTNCCAAAGGTGAATAATGGATTAGGAATAGCAATAATATCAACCCCAAAAGGAGTTATGACTGATATCGATGCTAGAAAGCAAAGAGTTGGTGGCGAAATAATTTGCAAGGTTTTTTAATGTCTAAAATAGGTAAAATAAATATCTCAATCCCAGAAAAAGTAAAAGTAATTTTAAGTGGTAACATGATTAATATAGAAGGTCCACTAGGAAAAAAATCACTGAATATAGATTTAGAAATTTTTGACCTTAATATAACTGAAGGGAAAGAAGTTTCTATAAAACCTAAAAAAAATACTCAGGATACAAAGAGACTTTGGGGAATGAATAGAAGTTTAATTAATAATGCAATTATTGGTGCTTCAACAGGATATGAAAAAATACTTGAATTATCAGGTGTTGGATATCGTGCAGCATTAAAAGGCAATGTTCTAAATCTACAGTTGGGTTTTAGTCATGATATAAACTTTGATATCCCCGAAGGTGTTAAAATACAAGTAGAAAAGCAAATTATCTTAAAAATTACAGGCAATGATAAACAACAAGTTGGCATGGTTGCTTCTCAAATAAAGAGTTTAAGACCTCCAGAACCTTACAAAGGGAAAGGTATTAAAGAACAAGGTCAATATATACTAAGAAAAGAAGGTAAGAAAAAATAATGAATTTTTCCAAAATTGATAGAAAAAAATTTAGGGTAAGAAATAAACTAAAAAAAGTTTCTTCAAAAGATCGTTTCAGGTTAAGTGTAAGTAGATCTAATAAAAACATAAGTGCGCAGATAATTGACGATGTTAAAAAAACTACAATTGCCTTTGCTTCATCTAACTCAAAAGAAATAAAGCTTCAAAATAAAAACAAAAAAGAATTATCAGAATTGGTTGCACAATTGCTGGTGAAAAAAGCAAAAGATCTTAATATTACTAAAATTTACTTTGACAGAGGTATATATAAATATCATGGAAGAGTAAAAATATTGGCAGAAGAACTTAGAAAAAACGGAATGGAATTTTAAATATGGAAAAAAACTCAGAATTTGTAGAAAAATTAGTACATATTAATAGGATAACAAAGGTTGTTAAAGGTGGAAGAAGATTTGGCTTTTCGGCTTTAGTTGTTGTTGGTAATCAAAATGGTAAAATCGGAGTTGCGCATGCTAAGGCAAAACAAGTGCCTGATGCAATCAAAAAGGCTAATGAATTAGCACGAAGAAATCTTGTCCAAATACCTTTAAGAGAGGGACGTACAATACATCATGATATTTTTGGTAAAGATGGAGCGGGCAAAATCAAGCTCAGAGCAGCTCCAAAAGGTACAGGTATAATAGCGGGTGGTGCTGTTAGAGCTGTATGTGAAGTATTGGGAATTAAGGACATTGTTGCTAAATCTCTTGGAACAGCAAATCCACACAATGTTATAAGAGCATGTATGAAAGCACTTGGTAAACAAAATTCTCCAAAGAATATTTCTTTAATAAGAAACAAAAAAATTTCGGAAATTATTGAGAAAAGAGGATAATGAACATTTTAAGCAATAATACAAAAGTAAAAAGACCAAAAAAAAGACTAGGAAGAGGTATCGGCTCAGGCAAAGGTAAAACTTCTGGAAGAGGTGTAAAAGGTCAGAAATCAAGATCAGGTGTAGCTATAAAAAGTTTTGAAGGTGGACAAATGCCATTGTATAGAAGATTACCAAAACGAGGTTTTAACCCAATAAATAAAAAAAAAATTGCAAAAATTAATTTAGACCAACTACAGGATTTTGTTGATAAAAAAAAAATTGATCCATCAAACCTTATAAACTTAGAGAGCTTAAAGAAAAATAATATAATAAATAAATCATATCTTAAGTTCAAAGTACTAGGAAATGGTAAAATTACTTCCAAAATTGATATAGAAGTAGATTATTCATCAATCTCAGCCAAAGAAAAGATTGAAAATATCGGTGGAATATTAAAAATTAAAAACCCTAAGTAAAATGAGTGAGTCATCTCAAACTAATGATTTAAGAAACAGAATAGTATTTACAGTTCTTATTTTAGCAATATATAGATTGGGAACCTTTGTTCCACTTCCAGGAATAGATCCTGAGCAACTCCAAGTTATGATGGATAGTAATCAAAAAGGATTATTGGGAATGTTTAATGTTTTCGCTGGTGGTGCTGTTAGTAGAATGGCTATATTTGCTCTAGGAATAATGCCTTATATTTCATCTTCGATCATCATACAATTATTAACTGGAGTAACTGATTATTTTAAAAATCTTAAAGCCCAAGGTGAAATTGGTAGACAAAAAATTACTCAAATAACAAGATATGGAACTGTGTTGCTAGCAACCGTTCAAGGATATGGCTTGGCTGTTGGTTTAGAATCTTCTGCAGATTTGGTAATAAATCCAGGTATATTTTTTAAAATTTCAACTGTAACAACAATTGTTGCAGGGACTATTTTCTTAATGTGGCTTGGAGAACAAATAACACAAAGAGGTATTGGTAACGGTATATCATTAATCATTTTTTCTGGAATTGTTGCAGAAATTCCAAGAGCATTAGTTACTACCTTTGAATTAGGTAGAACTGGAGCTATTTCAACACTAATGATAATTTTTATATTTATACTATTAATTATCACAATTTTATTTATTGTTTTTATGGAAAGAGCTTTAAGAAAAATCCTTATAAATTATCCAAAAAGGCAAATGGGTAATAAGATGTATGGTGGTGAATCTTCGCATTTACCACTTAAAATAAATTCTGCAGGAGTTATTCCAGCAATTTTTGCTTCAGCATTGTTACTATTGCCAGTTACATTTTCTAATTTTAATGTTTCACAAAGTGAGACATTTTTAAATATTTCATCATATTTTTCACAAGGGCAACCGCTCTACATGATTTTATATGCATCTGGAATTATATTTTTTACCTTTTTTTACACGTCAATTACCTTTAATCCTACTGAGACAGCAGAAAATTTGAGAAAGTATGGTGGCTTTATTCCTGGAATAAGACCAGGTGAAAGTACAGCTATTTATATAGATACAATTCTAACAAGATTAACAACTATTGGTGCATTATATTTAACACTTGTTTGTTTGATGCCAGAATTTTTAATTGCTAATTATCCAATACCATTTTACTTAGGTGGAGCTTCTGTATTAATAGTTGTTGTTGTTGCAATAGACACAGTTACTCAAGTTCAAACTAGACTTATGAGTTCTCAATACGAACAGTTAATTAAGAAAACTAAATTTGGAAGATAAATTTAGTGAATGTCATAATATTTGGACCACCTGGAGCCGGCAAAGGAACCCAAGCAAATAATATCGTTAAAAAATTTAATTTGTACCAGGTTTCTACTGGAGATCTTTTAAGAGAAGAGGTTAAAAATCAAACTCAAATTGGTAAAGATATTGAAAACATTATTTCAAAGGGAGATTTTGCAACCGATGAAATTGTTAATGAGTTAATTAAAAATATTGTTTTTGATCCAATAAAAAAAAACAAATTAATATTTGATGGTTATCCTAGATCATTAAGTCAGGCAGAAAACTTAGAAGCATTATTATCCAGTTCAAATCAAAAAATTGATTTTATTTTTTTTTTAGATGTAAAAAAAGAAACAATAATTAAAAGACTGGAGAAAAGAAAAATTTTAGAAAAAAGATCAGATGATACTATGACTACAATTTTAAAAAGATATGACACCTATATGGAAACAACTAAACCTGTATTAGATTTCTATTCAAAAAAACCTAGTTTTTTTAAAATCAATGGAGATGTAAAAATAGAGGAAATATCAGGTAAAATAGAGCAAATTCTATCTGTTTAAGACATTGACTTTGAAAGAACTTCTTATATAAAAGGCTAAATTTTTATCTCAATATTATGGCTCGTATAGCAGGTGTAAACATTCCACAAAATAAATTAGTTAGGATAGGTCTGACATATATTTTTGGTATCGGTGAGAAAAATTCAAATGATATTTGTAAGTCATTAGATATACCAAGCACGAAAAGAGTTAATGAATTAACAGATGATGAAATATTAAAAATTAGAGAATTTATCGATCAAAAATTTACAGTTGAAGGAGATCTACGTAGAGATACTTCTCTAAATATAAAACGACTAATAGATTTGGCTTCGTATCGTGGCTCTAGACACAGAAAAAAATTACCTGTCAGAGGACAGAGAACTAGATGTAATGCTCGAACACGTAAAGGAAAGGCAATTGCTATTGCGGGTAAAAAATTAACTCCACTTAAAAAATAATATGCCAAAAGATAATACAGAGAATAAAGATCAGGTTAAAGAAAGCCAGTCAAAATCCAAAAAAAGCTCGTATTCCAAAAAGAAGAAAAATAAGAAAAACATATTAAATGGAATTGCATATGTACAATCTACATTTAATAACACAATTGTTTCAATAGCTGACACAAATGGAAATGTAATATCATGGGCCTCAGCCGGTCAAAAAGGTTTTAAAGGATCAAGAAAGTCAACACCTTATGCTGCTCAAGTTGCTGCAGATGCTGCAGCTGTGAAAGCTTTAGAAGTTGGTATGAAAATTTTGTCAGTGGAAGTTAAAGGTCCTGGATCCGGAAGAGAGACAGCATTAAGAGCTTTGCAAGCTAGAGGTTTTAAAATAATTTCAATAAAAGATACAACACCAATGCCACACAATGGTTCAAGACCGCCAAAAAAAAGGAGAGTATAAATGGATACAACTGAGGTAAATATTAAAAATTGGAAATCACTAATTAAACCACCTAAACTTGATATTAATCTAAGTGATGATAAATCTTATGCAAAAATAATAGCTGAACCACTTGAGAAAGGTTATGGTTTAACTTTAGGTAATTCATTAAGAAGAATACTATTATCATCAATAAGAGGCACTGCTGTAACAGCAATTCAAATTGATGGTGTTTTACATGAATTTACATCAATTAAAGGTGTAAGAGAAGATGTAACTGATATTGTATTAAATGTTAAATCTCTCGCCTTAAAGAGTAACTCAGAAACCACAAACAAATTAATATTAGATGCCAAAGGTCCTGGTGAAATAAAAGCTTCAAATATAACAACTTCAGCTGATATTGAAATTTTAAATCCAGATTTAGTTATTTGCAATTTAGATGAAAACACGAATTTTCACATGGAAATGACTGTAAACAATGGTAAAGGCTATGTTTCTGCTGATATGAATAAACCTGAAGAACCACCACTAGGTCTTATAGCAATAGACTCACTTTTTAGCCCTGTAAAAAAGGTTTCATATTCAATAAGTACTGCGAGAGAAGGTAAAGCCTTAGATTATGATAAACTTACAATGGAAGTGGAAACAAATGGATCGATATCAGCCGAGGACGCTGTTGCATATTCTGCTAGAATTTTCCAAGACCAACTTGGGATGTTTGTTAATTTTGATGAACCTCAAGAAGTCATTGTAAGAGACCAACCAACAGAACCTGAATTTAATAAAAATTTATTAAGAAAAGTAGATGAGTTGGAATTATCAGTTAGATCGATGAATTGCCTTAAAAATGATAATATAATTTACATTGGTGATTTAGTTCAAAAATCTGAAGGTGAAATGTTGAGAACACCTAATTTTGGAAGAAAGTCTTTGAATGAAATTAAAGAAGTTTTAACTGGAATGTCACTTTATTTAGGAATGGAGATACCAAACTGGCCTCCAGACAATATTGCTGAATTATCAAAAAAACTTGAGGAAGCAATTTAATGAGACATAAATTTGGTTATAAAAAACTNAATAGAACNTCTGAGCATAGAAAAGCTCTNATTAAAAATATGCTTAACTCTCTNGTNAAATACGAACAAATNACAACNACATTNCCAAAAGCTANAGTTTTNAAACCACAGGCAGATAAATTAATAACATTAGGTAAAAAAGATTCCTTGCAGAATACTAAAAGAATAATTTCTAAGCTTCAAGACGAGGGGTCTGCAAGCAAAGTTAGAAAAACTTTATCTAAAAGGTATGAGAACAGAAAAGGTGGTTATACAAGAATAATAAAAGCAGGTTTTAGATATGGAGATAATGCTCCTATGGCAGTTGTTGAATTTGTTGACCGTGACGTAGAAGCTAAAAAAGTGGATAAGAAGAAAACAGAAAAGATTAAAGAAGCAGAAAAAAAAACAGATACATCTAAAGAAGTAACCGCTTAACCTAATAAAGTATGAAAAAGTCTATCAACGTAGATAATACGTTTTCTGGAATGCGTATTGATAGATTTTTGAGAAGATATTTTGTTTCAGTTCCTCAAAGCCTAATTGAAAGAAATTTAAGAAACGGTAAAATTAAACTTAATAATAGAAAAACAAAAAGTTCAACTAGAATTAAATATAATGATCTTATTGAATTATTCAATTTTGATATAAAAAAGAGCGCTGTTGTTAAAAAAGAAAAGTTTAAGCCTTCAAATTCAATAATAAAGGAAAATGAAGATTTTATTATTGAGAATAATGATAATTTTATAGTTCTTAATAAGCAGGCAGGTATATCAGTTCAAGGTGGAACTAAGTCAAAAAAAAATCTTATAGATATTTTTTCTAATAGTGAAATATTTAAAGATGATAAACCTTATTCAGTTCATAGATTGGACAAAGAAACTTCTGGTGTTTTTTTGATTGCTAAAAATAGACCTACAGCACAACTTCTTACATCTCTTTTCAGGTTAAGAAAAGTTTATAAGACCTACATAGCAATATGCCATGGTGAGATAAATATTAATGAAAAAGGTATTATGAAAAGTAATCTTATTAGATACGATGAAAGAAAAAAAATTATTGAAAAAGCTGAAACTCACTATGAAATTTTGGATAAAAATATAAATTCTACATTTATTCAACTCAAACCCATCACTGGAAGAAAACATCAATTGAGAAAACAGTTATTTGATATTGGTCATTCCATTATTGGTGATAAAAAATATAATTCTTTCAGAGAACAAAAAAATAATAAAAATCTTATGCTTCATTCATATGAGGTTAAATTTAAGATAAAAGAAAACAAATATACATTTAGAGCAACACCTCCTGAGTATTTTAGAAATATGTTAAAATCAAAGAGACTTAATTTTTAATTTCTTTCAAAAAATTTTTAATTAGTATATCGGATATATTATTATATTTTTGTTTTTTAATTTGCATTAAATTAGTAACTGTTCTTTCCTTAATTCCACAGGGTATTATTTTTTTATAAACATCTAAGTTATTTGAAATATTTATTGCAAAACCATGAAATGCAATCCATTTCTTTACTTTAATACCGATTGCTGCAACTTTTTCTAAATGTGTACTGTTATTTAAATTTTTCTTATACCAAATACCTATATTCTTTCTGTCAGCACATGTATTAATTTTAAATTCTTTCAAGGTTTTAATTATTGTATTTTCTACAGATGTAATCAGTTTTCTAATGTTTCTTCCACGTTTATTTAAATCAATTACAAAATAAAAAATTAGTTGACCAGGTCCATGGTATGTTATTTTTCCACCTCTGTTGGTTTTGATTAATTTTATTGATTTATCAATTATTTCGCTTTCTTTATAACTAGCCCCTCCTGTAAAAACTTTTTTATGTTCAAGAATCCATATTAGCTCTTTACTCTTTTTTAAATGAATTTCTTTCAATCTCTTTTCCAATAAATAAATGGCATTTTCATATTTTATAGGTTTTATTGACTTTTTGATCTCTATATTCATTATAAAATTGTAATATTTATATTTTGTATTAATAGTCCCAACTAAATTATAGATAAATTTTATGACTTTAGTAAAAAAAATTAAAGATAAAAAAGTTAACTTTGAATTTAATAAAGAATTCATCAAGGTCGTAACGGATAAGATATCATCTAATGATGCTGAGTTTATTACTAATTCATTTAATGATATGCACCCTGCGGATGCAGCTGATATTATTGAGCACTTAAGTGAAAACGATAGAGAGAATTTAATTAAATTAAATAATTTTAAAGTTGATCCTGAAGTTTTTGTAGAGCTAAATGAGTCTATACAATCTGAATTAATTACTTATTTATCCTCTGATTCTATTGTTAATATTTTAAAAAATCTAGAATCTGACGATGCAATAAAAATACTAGAAAACGTTGATGAAAAAGATAAGAATACCATTTTAGGATCTCTTCCCCCAAAAGATAGATTTGCTCTTTTAGAAAGCTTAAGCTACCCAGAAGATAGTGCTGCAAGAATAATGCAAAGAGAATTCACAGCAATTCCAAGCAATTGGTCAGTAGGGCAGACAATTGACTATTTAAGAGAAAATAAAGAATTACCTGATGAGTTCCTAGAAATTTTTATAGTTGATGAAAACTTTAAACCGATTGGGACTGTGCCATCATCTAAAGTACTGAGAACCTCAAGAGAGGCAAAAATGATGTCTTTAATGTCAGAGTCCCAGCTTCTAATACCTGTTGATATGGATAAAGAAGAAGTTGGAAATTTATTTGAAAATTATAATTTAAGTTCTGCAGCTGTAATTGATAAAAATGATAAATTGGTAGGTATGATAGCTTACGATGATGTATTAACTGTTCTTAAAGAAGAAGCTGAAGAGGATGCATTAAGACTAGCTGGAGTTGGTGATGAAGAAATAACAGATGGTGTTCTAACAAAAACTAAAAGAAGGTTTAATTGGCTTTTATTAAATTTATTTACCGCTTTCTTAGCAACTTATTGCATAAGTTTATTTGGAGCAACTATAGAACAGATGGTTGTGTTGGCTTTTTTAATGCCAATAGTAGCTTCAATGGGTGGAAATGCTGGTATGCAAACACTTGCTGTAACTGTAAGATCATTAGCTACACAAGATTTAACCAAGAACAACTTTACTAGCAATATTATAAAAGAATTTAATATAGGTGTTTTAAATGGCATTATTTTTGCACTAATTAGTTCATTAATTGTTTATTTCTGGTTTAATGACATTCAGCTTGCTTTAATAATTTCAATTTCAATGGTGTTAACAATGATAGTTGCTGGACTTTTTGGTATATTGATACCAGTAACACTAAAAAAAATGAATGTAGATCCTGCTATATCTTCAAGCGTTTTTGTAACTACAATAACGGATGTAATTGGTTTTGTATCATTTTTAGGTGTTGGAGCTTATTTTTTATAATTAAAAGTTATCAATTAATCTAACCTTATTGATGTTGTAAGCTATAAATAATCTAAATTTATTTTTAAAGTTATTAAGTTCAAGATTTTTTTCGTCTCTAAATTCTAAATAATCAATTTTAATATTATATTTTGTCTCCATCAAAACTTTATAATTAGGTAAATTAAGAGCTGTTTTTGATGGTTGAAATTTAGATTTACGCTTTAATTTACGAAGAATTAATGCAATTTGTGATGCTATTTTTAGGTGTTTCTTATTTAATAATTTGTTTCGCGTAGATAGTGCAATATTATTTTTTATTCTTATGGTAGGACATGAATTTATTCGTGCCCTGAACTTTTTTGAAAGAATTTTTTTTATTAGATATAATTGTTGATAATCCTTTTCTCCCATATACAAATCTTTTGATTTTATAATAGTCATTAATCTATTCATAACATTGAGAACACCTTCAAAATGACCATTTCTAGATTTTGCACATAATATCTTGTCACTTTTTTTTAAATTAAATTTCTTGGATTTAAATCCATAAACCTCTTTGACATTCGGTCTGAACAAATAATCAACATTTAATTTTCTTAATATTGCAATATCTTTCTTTATATTTCTGGGATATTTTTTAAAATCGTTCTTTTTATTAAATTGAGTAGGATTTATGAAAATACTAACAATTGTCTTACTTTTTTTCTTTTGTGAAGCTTTTATTAAAGATACATGGCCAGCATGTATCCCACCCATCGTTGGGACAAATCCAATATTTTTATAGTTTTTAATCTCTTTATTTAAATCAAAAATACTTGTAATTATTTTCATATTATAAATATATATTTATAAATAAGTTATCTTTATGATTAAACAAGCCATTATTCCACTAGCAGGACTAGGTACAAGACTATTGCCTTTAACTAGCGTTTTTGCCAAAGAGCTATTACCAATTAATGGTAAACCTGGTATAGAATATATTCTCGATGAGTGCATAGATGCTGGTGTTAGTGAAATAATTTTCATTATTTCTAAGAAAAAAGAAATGATAAAAAAATATTTTTATAATGATAATTTTTATAAATCACTAATTAAAAAAAAAAAAGACCCACGAATAATTAATGAATATAAAAAAATTTTAAAATATAAAAAAAAAATTAAATTTGTATATCAAAACAAACCTTTAGGTACTGGTGATGCGGTCTTAAAAACTAAAAAATTTATTAAAAATAGATATTTCTTAATGTTACTTCCAGATGATTTAATTATGAAGAAGAATTGTTCAAAAGATATGATCAAATTACACAAGAAATTTAAAGCGTCAGTCATGGCTAGTATGACTGTAAAGAAAAATAATGTAAACCGTTGGGGCATATACTCGGTATCCAAAAAAATTGATAAAAAAAATTTTGTAATATCAGATGTTATTGAAAAACCAAGTACTAGAGAAGCACCTTCTAATAATGCCGTAATTGGGAGATATATATTGAGCAAAGATATATTTAAAATTCTTAAAAAACAAAAAAAGGGGAAAGGTGGTGAGATACATATTACTGACTCTATTAGAACAATGATTGATAATAAATTTCTATTTGTGGGACATAAATTTTCAGGCAAATATTTAGACTGTGGTTCTATGGATGGATATATAAAATCAACTTTAGAGATCGCCAAATTATGAAAATTTGCATTATAGGCTCAGGTTATGTCGGTTTAGTCAGCGGAGCATGTTTTTCTGAATTAGGAAATAAGGTTATTTGTGTAGATATTAACAAACAAAAGATTGAAAAGCTAAAAAGAGGAATAATACCAATTTACGAACCTGGATTAGAAGAATTAATTAAAAGAAATGTTAAACAAGATAGGCTTAAGTTTACTACAAATTTATCCATATCTGTTCGCAAGTCGGATATTATTTTCATTTGTGTGGGTACACCCACAAACAAGAAAACTTACAATGCTGACTTAAACTATGTTTTTCAAGTTGCAAATGATATTAAAAAAAATTTGAACAAATATAAAATTATTATAATGAAATCAACAGTACCCGTCACTACTGGTGATAAAATTGAAAGTTTATTAAATTCAAAAAATAATAAAAACAAATTCGATGTAGTATCAAATCCTGAATTCCTAAGAGAAGGTGAGGCAATAAGAGATTTTATGTATCCAGATAGAGTTGTAATTGGTACTAGCAGCAAAAGAGCAAACAATATTTTAAAAAATTTGTATGTTCCTTTAATAAAGAAAACCAATCGATATTTCCATACTTCAAGAAGAGCGGCAGAGTTAATTAAATATGCAGCTAATGCATTTTTGGCCACTAAAATTACATACATAAATGAAATCGCAAATTTATGTGAAAAGCTTAATGTTAATGTTAATGACATTTCTCTTGGAATTGGATCAGATGATAGAATTGGATCAAGGTTTTTAAGAGCTGGGCCTGGTTATGGTGGTTCATGTTTTCCAAAAGATACACGGGCTTTACTTTCAATTTCAAAAAAGTTAAAAACAAATCTCTCAATTGTTAAATCAACTGTCAAATCTAACGATTCACGATATAAATACTTATTAAATAGAATTAGGGAAATACTAAAAAATAAATTTAAAGGTAAGAAAATTACCTTTTTAGGCGTCACTTTTAAAGCTGGCACAGATGATATGAGAGAAGCTTCCTCATTAAAACTTATTCCCTACCTAAATAAAAAAGGTTCTATAATATCCTATTATGATCCAACTGGAATTAAATCAGAATTCAATAAAAAAAAAGTAATTTACTTTAATAATATACAAAGTGCTTGTAAAAATAGTGATTTAATCATAATCCATACAGAGTGGAATGAGTTTAAACAATTAAATTTCAATAAATTTAATAATAATAAAAAGTTCAAAATATTTGATATTAGAAATTTATATTCACCAGCAAAAATGAAAAAGAATAATATTGAATATTATAGTATTGGTAGATAGTTATTCGATTTCAAAAACACCATCAACCTCAACTGCAACACCAAGTGGTAAACTATTAGTGCTTACCGCAGCTCTTGTATGAGTGCCTTTGTCACCAAAAACTTTTTTTATCAAATCAGATGCTCCGTTAATAACTTTAGGTTGTTCAATAAAATCATCAGTTGAATTAACAAAACCTGTTAATTTAATGCAAGATTTAATTTTAGATAAATCGTCTGAACATGCTTTTTTAGCCTGAGCAATTAGATTTAATGCACATCTTTCTGCTGCTTTGTAAGCTTGCTCTGTACTAAAGTCTTTTCCAACTTTTCCTTTAATCAATTGACCTTCAGCATCAATTGATATTTGTCCAGAAATATAAAGTAAATTTCCAGAAATTTTTGTAGCAACATATGAACCAACCGGATCAGTTGCTTTAGGTAAAACTAAACCCATTTCATTTAATTTTTCATCAATCGACATTATTTACCTTTCTTTTTCTTTTTATTCCTATCGTATTCTTTTCTTTTCTCAATTAAAATAAGAGCTTCTTCCATAGTTAATTCAATTGGGTCTTTTTCCTCAGGTATTGTTGCATTTAATGATTTGTATTTAATATATGGCCCATATTGACCTTTCATAATTCTCACAGGTTTTTTATCTTCAGGGTGTTCGCCGAGATCTTTAATTAAAGATGATGAAATTCTACCAGGTTTTGCTTCTGCTATTAGAGTTACAGCTCTATTAAGACCTATACTAAAAATTTCTTCAACATTTTCTAAACGTGCTGATTTATTTTCGCATTTTAAATATGGTCCAAAACGACCAACATTTACTGTAATATCTTTATCATTGTTAGGGTTTTTACCTAAACTAATTGGAAGTGAGCATAAATACTTAGCTCTTTCTAAATCTATACTTTTGATATCAATTCCTTTCGGTATAGACACATTTTTCATATTATTATCTTCTTTTTTTAATTTTTTCTTTTTCTTTTTAGTTTCTGCAACATCGTCAATTTCTTTTTCATATTGAAGATAGGGACCAAATCTTCCATTTTTTAAATATATGTCTTTACCTAAATCATTTTGACCAATTAATTTTGGTTCTGCTAAAGTCAGCTGTTGAGCTGCTTTGGATTTTGAAAGAGGTCTTGTAAATTTACAATCTGGATAATTTGAGCATCCAATAAAAGCACCTCCTCTAAAACTATTTTTTAAACTTAATTGGCCACTATCACATAGTTTACATTTTCTATTTATGTTACCATCTTTATCGACTTCAAAAATTAATGAGCCCAAGCTTTCGTTAAGCATATCCAAGACTTCTCTTGTTCGTTTTTCTTTAACATCTGTTACATTTAAATTAAAATCTTTCCAAAATTCTTCTAAGACTTTAATCCAATTTTCTTTACCAGTTGTTATATCATCTAATTGATCTTCTAATTTCGCTGTAAAATCATAATCAACATATTTTGAAAATAATTTTTCAAGAAAAGCGGAGAGTAATTTTCCTCTATCTGTGGGAAAAAATCTTTTATTTTCTATATCTGCATAACCTCTATTTGAGATAACTGATATAATACTAGCGTATGTTGAAGGTCTTCCAATTCCTAATTCTTCTAATTTTTTAACTAGACTTGCTTCTGAATACCTTGGTGGTGGTTGAGTGAAATGTTGTTCATCCGTAAAATCTTTAAACTCTACATTACCTTTATCAACATCTGGCAATATATTTTCATCATCTTTATTTTCATCTAATCTTGAAACCTTTAAAAAACCATCAAATTTTAAAGTTGAACCACTAGCTTTACATATATTTTTATTATCTTCGGATATAATTGTTATAGTTTTTCTATCAAATTTTGCTGACTCCATTTGTGAGGATAATGATCTTGACCATATTAAATTGTAAAGTTTGTATTGATCTGTACTTAAATATTTTTTTATTTCTTCAGGGATACGAGCGATTTCTGTTGGCCTAATGGCTTCATGTGCTTCTTGTGCATTTTTTGCCTTTTTTCCTGAATAATTTAAAGGTGAGGGTGGTAAATATGTTTCACCATAATTCTTAGTAATGAAATTTCTAAAAGTAGTTACAGCATCCTTAGATATATTTGTTCCATCTGTACGCATATAAGTAATTAATCCAACAGTTTCGCCATCAATATCAATACCTTGATATAATCTTTGGGCGATTTGCATTGTCCTAGATGCTCCAAAACCCAGTTTACTAGATGATGTTTGTTGTAAAGTAGAAGTAGTAAAAGGACCTGACGGGTTTCTTGTGTAAATTTTAGAGGTTATATCTGAAATATTATATTTTTTATTTTTGATTAAATTTAATGCGTTATTAATATCATTTTTATCTTTAAAAGAGAATTTTTCAATCTTTTTACCATCTAATTGAGTAATAGATGTATTTATATTTAAATTTTCCTTTGTTAAGAAATTTAAATTAAGTGTCCAAAATTCTTCCGGTTTAAAAATTTCTATTTCATGTTCTCTTTCAGTTAATAATCTAAGAGCTACAGATTGAACTCTCCCTGCTGATTTAGATCCTGGTAATTTTGTCCATAGAATTGGTGATATATTAAAACCAACTAAATAGTCTAGCGCTCTTCTTGCCATGTAGGCATCTACAAGTTCATTTTCTATATTTCTTGGATTATCAATTCCGTTTGTTACAGCTTTTTTAGTTATTTCATTAAAAACTACTCGTTCTATTTTTTTATCTTTAAGAAGTTTTTTTTCATTTAAAAATTCTTTGACATGCCAAGCAATAGCTTCACCTTCTCGATCTGGATCAGTAGCTAAAATAATTTTTTCTGAGTTTTTGGCTGTGTCAGTAATTTCTTTTAAATATTTTTTTGAGAAACTATCTACTTCCCAAATCATTTTAAAAGAATTTTCTGGATCAACAGAACCATTTTTTGAAGGTAGGTCTCTAATATGACCATAACTTGCTAACACGGTGTAATTTGTGCCTAGATATTTATTTATAGTTTTAGCTTTTGCAGGACTTTCAACAATTACAAGATTCATAATTAGTCAAACTACTTATAACTATTAATCTGTCAAATTAATAAATTTTACTCTTGGTTTCTTCTTTGTTTATTAATCTTTTTATATTTTCTCTATGTGTATAAAAAATTAAAACAAACATAATAATGAAAAAAATTATGTTACCCTGATCAATGATTAATAGGTAGATTGGTATTGAAATTGAAGCAAACAATGAGGATAGAGATGAATATTTTGATATCAAAAAAGTTAAAATCCAAACAATACCAAAAATTAATGCATAATAAATATTTATAGAAATCAAAATCCCAACAAGAGTTGCAACACCTTTGCCACCTTTAAATTTTAGCCAAATAGGGAATAAATGTCCTAAAAATGCACAAAGAGCTGATATATAAACTAGATCAGGATAATTGAGCTTTATATAGATTACAGGCATAACAGCTTTTGCTATATCCAAAACAAGCGTTAAATAACCCAATGATTTATTGCCAGTTCTTAAAACATTTGTAGCACCAATATTACCTGATCCTACATTTCTAATATCCTTTTTAAGTAAAATTTTTGTGAATAGATATCCAAAAGGAATAGAGCCAAATAGATAAGATACCAAAGCTGTTATTATATAATCCATTATTCAGATTTAAATAATTCTTCACCATTAACAAAGGTACTTATTACTTTGCCTTGAAGTTTTTTATCTTCAATAGGGGTATTTTTGGATTTTGATATCAATTTCTCTTTTCTAACTACCCAAGGTTTATTTATATCTACGATACAAAAATCAGCATCATTTCCTATCGATAAGTTACCTTTATTTATTTTAAGTATTTCTGCTGGTTTTGATGTTAAAGCTTTTACTATAGTTTCCAACTCTACAGATCCATTGTGATATAATTCTAAGCTCAATGGTAATAAAGTTTCAATTCCAGATGCACCAGTTTCTGCTTGCGCAAAAGTTAATCTTTTATTTTCTTCATCTTCTGGTTTATGATCAGAAACAATAACATCAATTGTTTCATCATTTAATCCTTGAACTAAAGCGTTTCTATCAGTTTCTGTTCTTAAAGGAGGTGATAATTTTAAAAAAGTTTTGAAATCACCTATGTCATTTTCATTTAATGATAAATTGTTTATCGAAACACCGCAGCTGAAGTTTACTTTATTTTTTCTTTCTTTGATTATATCTACAGAGTTTGCAGATGAAATCTGAGAAATATGATACCTACAACTATTATATTCTAACAATGTTAAGTCTCTTTCTATAATTAACAATTCAGCACTTATGGGAATTCCTTGGAGACCAAGTTTTGTTGCTATGATGCCATCATTAATCATTCCATCTTTTGATAATTCNGCATCTTCTGCATGTTGTATTATTAANGATTTTAAATCTGATGCTGAATTCATAATCCTATTCATAATTCTAGGATTTTGAACTGTTTTAACTCCATCTGTGAAACCAATTATTCCTTTACTTTGTAATAAACCAAATTCAGTCATATTTTCTCCCTCTGCTTTTACTGTTAATGCAGCCGTTGGATAAATATTAATTTTTGATTTATCTCTTCCTCTTCTTTTAAGAAAATCAACTATTGAGACATTATCAATTACTGGGTTAGTATTAGGCATTGTAACTACTGATGTTACACCACCTGATAAAGCAGCTTCACTAAGGGTTCTAAAATTCTCCTTATATTCATATCCTGGTTCGCCAACAAAAACTCGCATATCTACAATGCCTGGAAATATGTATTTTCCATTTAAATCTATTACTTTTTCTCTAGATGGAATGTTATTGGTATTTACTTTTTTTCCGACAGCTTCAATTTTTCCGTTTTCTCCAATTATTATTCCTCCAATTTCGTTCAAGGAATTATGAGGGTCAATTATATTTGCATTTATAAAGTATTTTTTTTTCATTTATTCACAAAAAATCTTTAAGCAGGCCATCCTTACTGCTACGCCTAATTCAACTTGTTCCTTTATTACACTTTTGTTTATATCGTCTGCTAAGTTTGTATCAATTTCAATTCCTCTATTCATTGGTCCTGGATGCATTATTAAAGCATCCTCTTTAGCATATTGAATTTTATCAGGTGTTAAGCCATAGTATTCATAATATTCTCTGTTGGATGATAGAAACGAGCTTGTCATTCTTTCATTCTGTAATCTTAACATCATTACTATGTCGCAATCTTTAACTCCTTTTTTCATATCAGAAAAAATATTTACACCAAATTTTTCAATTTCATTTGGCATCAAGTTTGTAGGGGCTACTATATTCACTTCTGCACCCAACATATTTAGAAGATAAATATTTGATCTTGCTACTCTTGAATGTAGTATATCTCCACATATTGCAATTTTAAGACCTTGTATTTTTTTTCTTCTATTTATAATTGTTAAAGCATCTAATAATGCTTGTGTAGGATGTTCTCTTCTACCATCACCCGCATTTAGTACTGCACAATTAACTTTTTGAGATAGAAGGTTACAAGCTCCTGAGTCTTGATGTCTTATTACAATAATATCTGGGTGCATTGCATTTAGGGTCATTGCTGTATCAATTAACGTTTCACCTTTTTTGATAGCAGAATTTGTAATATTCATTGACATTACATCTGCACCTAACCTTTTTCCTGCTAATTCGAATGAGCTCTGTGTTCTTGTTGATGGTTCAAAAAATAAGTTTATTTGAGTTTTTCCTTTTAAAATATCTATTTTTTTATTTTTACTTTTATTTAATTCTATGAATTTTGAGGCTTCATTCAGGATAGTGGTAACATCACTAACAGATAAATCCTGGATTCCTAATAAATGTTTTTGAGATATTTTAATAGCTTTTTTGGATTTAGTTGCCATTAAAATTAACTCTATAACTATATAGTATTAACTATGCAACCATTAATTTTGAATAAAATCTAAAGCACCTTGTAAAATAAAAGCTGCTGCAAACTTATCAATATCTTTCTCTCTTTTACTGACATTTATATCTAATTCACTTGATAAATTGAAAGCACCAACTGTAGATAATCTTTCATCCCACAAAGACACAGGAATATCAATTTTATTTGAAATATTGATTGCTATATCTTTTGCTGATTGTGAAGATTTTCCGTAGGTACCATCCATATTTATTGGATTACCTATAATAATTCCTTTGATATCATATTCTGTAATAATACTTTCTAGTTCATCAATCAATTTACCTTGTTTAGATTTATCTAAGGTTTGAAGGGGAGTTGCAATTTTTTGATTATAATCACTTATTGCAAACCCAATCCTTTTTGTGCCTAAATCTATACCCAATAATCTTGAACCACTTGATAATTTGTTTTTGAATTCATTAATTGTGATCATATTGTATATTTTTAACTTAAGTGGTACTTTGCAACATTATTTTTTACCATATGGCGATAGATCTTAAAACTGTAAAACACATATCAAAATTAGCAAGGATCTCACTTGAAGAGAAAAAAGCTGAAAAATTGGCAGATGATATGAATTCTATATTTGAATTTATTGAAAAATTAAACGAGCTAAAAACTGAGAATGTTGAACCATTAACCTCTATAGCTGAAACAACTTTAAGATTCAGAGAAGATAAGATAACTAGCGATAATATAAGAGAAAAGATACTTAAAAATTCTCCTGAAAAAAATGATGATTTTTTTGTTGTTCCGAAAGTAGTTGAGTAATGACAGAAATAACATCTTTAAGCCTATTTGAATTAATTAAAAATATAAAAGAAAAGAAAATATCATCAAATGAAGTTGCAAAATCTTTTGTTGACAGATCTGAAAAGTCAAAAAAACTAAATGTATACGTAACTGAAAATTTTGAAAATTGTCTCAAACTTTCAAAAGAGTTTGATAAAAAACCAAATTTTGATTTAAAACTTCCAGGCATCCCAATTGCTGTAAAAGATCTATTTTGTACAAATGAAGTAAGAACTACAGCTGGAAGCAATATCTTAAATAATTTTGTACCCAGCTATGAATCTACTGTAACACAAAATATATGGAATGAAGGTGGTATTTTGCTTGGCAAACTTAATTGTGATGAATTTGCAATGGGCTCATCTAATGAAACAAGTTTTTTTGGCAATGTTCAAAACCCAATTGCAAAAGATTTAGTTCCAGGTGGATCATCCGGAGGTTCTTCATCGGCTTTAGCAGCTAATTTAACACCTGTAACAATAGGTACCGACACTGGTGGATCTATTAGGCAACCAGCCTCCTTTACTGGTACTGTTGGACTAAAACCTACTTATGGCAGCTGCTCAAGATATGGAATTGTTGCTTTTGCATCATCTCTAGATCAAGCAGGTCCGATGAGTAAAGATGTCAAAGATAGCTCCATTCTTTTAGAAGTGATCTCATCATTTGATAAAAAAGACTCCACCTCAATTGATTTTAAAAGAAATAATTATTCATCAGAGTTAACTAGAAATATCAAAGGGATAAAAATTGGAATCCCAAAAGAATACAGAGTTGATGGGATGCCAGANGAAATTGAGAANCTTTGGAAAAAAGGTATTGAATATGCAAAAGATTGTGGAGCCAAAATAATTGACATTTCATTACCCCACACTAGCTATGCATTGCCCACTTATTATATTGTAGCACCAGCAGAAGCTTCATCTAATTTAGCAAGATATGATGGTGTTAAATATGGTCTAAGATCTTCCGGGGAAAGTTTAATTGATATGTATGAAAAAACTAGATCAGAAGGTTTTGGTGAAGAAGTAAAGAGAAGGATTATGATCGGCACCTATGTTTT
>FUFK010046262.1_pt1 | contig 22859 bp, 21 predicted proteins | sample 1021851 | NCBI WGS metagenome assembly FUFK01 (sample SAMEA51879418, study PRJEB19060) | metagenome
AGCGACACCGAACTTGCTGCCGTCTTCGGCGAGCATGCCGACAGCTGCGCTGCCGATGGCGGCTTGGGAGAAACCTGCACCGATGGCGGCAAGGCCAAGGGCAAGTCCGACACCAACGTCGCCGGTCATTCCGTCAGTTGCACCCGAATCGGTCGTCGTGTCTTCTGCAGCAGCAACACCTTGGGCGACCAAGGCGAGCGTTGCCAGAACGATCAGTGTGCGTAGGCTCATTTTTAGGGTATTCTTGTTCATATTTCTACCTCCAGTTTTGTGTCCATGGGACTATGATTGCCCCTCCGTATGGAGGGTGCGACCGCCAATCGGGGTAAAAACCCGACCGGAGCCGTCGTAGAACTTGCCCATCCATTCCACAAAGTGGAGACGGGCAGCGTGGATGCTCGGTGAGAGCAATCCGAGAGCGAGTGCAAAGGCTTGGATGAAGAGGAAGAGAACAAGGCCGAGGGCGATGGAAACGACACCACCGCCGGACCACATCAAGTCCCAGCCCATGGTGATGGAGACTTCGGCGATCTTCACGCCGGCAACACCGACGCCCATCACACGAAGGTAGGACAGCGTATTGGCAAGGAGGCCGAAGGTTTCGATGGGACCCATGATGAAGCCACCAGCCCATCCAAACTTCTCAAAGACGGCCAGGCCGATGATGAGGCAGCCTACCCCCGCAAGGGTGGCGATGGCATAAGGTGTGGCGTCGAAGACGCCTTGGTCGGTGGTCAGGAATCCGTAGATGTGGAGGGTTCCTGCGGCGAGGATAATGATCCAACTGCCCTTCTCGAAGAAGGCTGCAAGGATGCCGTGTGCTCGAGCCACGTTGATGAAGCCGAGAATGAAGCCGAACATGAGGTGAGCAACACCGAGGTAAACCGAAAGGAGAACATACTCACCAAGTGAAGAGGTGGCTCGGTGGAATGGAATGTGCATGTAACTCATATTGAGAGTATCTGTAATGAAGCCGGGGAAGGTGATGTTGTCGTAGGTCCAAGCGTAAATTCCGGCCAGCGGAGAGGCGTCGCCCATTTGACCCGTATCGTCCCAAACAAACCCGAAACCTTCTGCGAAGAGGAAGCCCCAAATCATGCACCAAACGCCCATCCACTTCAGAATGGTGATGCCGTTCTTGACGACGGGGTCGGCGGCAAAGGGTTTCGTTCCGAGCCAAAGACCGAGAAGGAAGATGATGAAGCCGTAGCCAAAGTCACCCAAAATGAGACCGTAAATCATCGGGAAGGTGAGCATCAGGAAGAAGGTCGGGTCAAACGTCCCGTACGTCGGTCGGCCGACCAAGCCCACCATCAATTCGAAGGGGCGTGAGACGGCGTCGTTTTCCAGCGCAACCGGGGGCGTGGGCTCGTGGTGGTGATCGTCATGGTCGTCGTGATGATGATGGTCGTTGACGAAGGCCTCAATTTCAACGTGGGAGGCCATGTCCTTGAGGGCCGACTTCACACTGCCCGCTTTGGAGGTTGGGACCCATGCATCAAGGGCGAATGCTTGGCCTGAGACGGCCAGTTGCGTGGGAGCGGTGTGGATTTCGTCTTCCTTGGTCAGGTACTCGTGGATGGCGAGGATGTTGCGGCCGTTGTTTCGGGCCCATCGTTGTGCATCTTCAGATGCAGAGAACATGGTGCCTTCGACCTTGCTTCGCTTGGCCAGCAGTTGCTTCAAGACCTCATCGGGTGAACCACTCATGTTGGGAATTTGGACAGGTTTGCCGCCAAGTTCGCCGATGGCCATTTGGACTTCAGCACCTTCAGAAGGCAAACAAGCGACTGCGACAATGCCGGGGGCAGAAGCAAGTTCGACTTTCGTGGCCAAGGAGCCAAACACCGAGCGTGCTTTGCTGGCTTTTTTGGTTTCGGCGACGTAAACTTCCACGCGGTCGGAGCCGGCGAGAAGTTCCAAGTCCATGTTGAGAGGCGCCAGGCGGCGCAAAAGGTGAATCTGCTCGTCAAGTACCTCCAACTCGGATTCTGAATCACGGTGTGTATCAAGAAGGTCAAGGCCCGTTTGAAGTTCCTCAGCAAAGGAGCCCTCGAGCAATTCCTTGACTCGTCGGAGAGGAACGGGTCCGTCAGCGTTCACCGGCTTGAAGGCAGAGATGGCCGCACGCACTTTAGAGAGGAGAGAACTGACGTGGTTGGCCTCGTCGGAAGAGCTGGCTTGCCCGACCTTGACGCCTTCTTCGAAGTTGGTGTAGGACTCGATGTGAACGCAGCCGAGTTCCGTACACGTTCGCAACACATCACCCATACGGCCAACCGGTGCGGCGACCGTAAGACGAGACATGGCGACGGTGTCAAACATCAAATCGCCTCATTCGGATGACAGTGCATTGACGACCATATCGACGGCCGAGTCTTGGTTGCTCGTGGAACTGGATTCAATGCTTGCGACTTCTTTGGCACCGGTCGCCTTGACCTGGTCCGCTTCGCCTTGGGCCTTGTTCCGGGCCTCGTCCAAAATTTTCTGGGTCATGGCCACTGTTTCATCGGCAGCGTTCTGAACCATCTCAGATGATTTTCGGCGNGCATCAGCCACGATTTTNGAGGCTTCTTCTTGGGCNTCAGCAAGGCGCTTCTCNGCGTCTTGCTCNGCGGTTTTGATGCTTCGGAGGACCTCAGACATACCCATGTAGAACACCTATTGAAATTCCCAGCGAAAGGGGGTTTAAGAGTCTAACGGGATGGCCTCATGGACTCACTTTTCGGGCTTTGTTCCACGAAAACGACTCGCCATCCCGAACGGGTAGAGAAGACGCCCCTGAACATTTTGAAAACCAACACGAGCCATCATCTTCCGATAGTAGCCATTGGTCCCGTAGTGCGTGTAACTCCGAGCAAGACCTTTCCACGGATGGTCCTTCTCTTTCGTGATGATCCTGGCCATCAACTGCACAACGCTATTCATCCAAAGATACCCGAAGAAACCGTGGAGTTTGTTGGCTTTACCCGCATCACAAATCACCAATTGACCGCCTGGTTTCAGCACTCGAAGAATTTCACGTAGACCCTGCTCCTTGTCCTTAAAATCACGGAAGGAGAAGAGGCAGAAGACCATGTCAAAGGCGTCATCGGGCAAAGGAATGTCTTCAGCGATGGCCTCAACATAGGTTGCAGGGGCTTCCCCTCGTTTGGCACGTGCGCCGTCCACTCTTGGCTGGGCGGTGGCCAACATTTCAGGAGACGGGTCAAGACACGTCAAGTCCATGCCGACCAAGTCCTCGGCAAACGAGCCGGGGCCGCAACCCACCTCGAGCACCTTCATACCGGGCGTTGCATGGTTTCGGACGTTTCGCCGCCAGCGCTTNTCCTGACCAAAGGTCATCCATTTGTTGACGCGGTCGTAATTCGGGATGGTCGCTTCAAGTTGCCCCTCAAGCTCTTCCCAAGCGTCTGAATCAATACCGGACGGGTCGTATCCTCCGGTCGCAGCGCGCTTCCCCATGAGGAGAGGCGCACGCCCGACTGTTTTGGACATGTCGTTTGAGCCACAGCACCCATCAAGCGATGCGTTCCACGGTTTCTGGTGTGATACCTTCTTCAGGCGTCACACGGAACACGAGAATTTTGAGGTTCTCTGGAGCGTTTCTGAATTTTGAGACGATCATTGAGTTTTCAAAGTCTGTACCGATGGTTCGAACCTTGAAGGACAACACCATGTCGGCAATTGATGACAATTCTTGCTTGATGGCAGGGTCCAAACCGTCGGTTGACACTGAAATCATCAGCAGGCCTCGCACCATTTGAGCGTGGGCTTGAAGCATACGGACCATGGAGATGACTCGTGCAGGATCCTCTCGCTGCAAGAAGAAATCAAGGTTGTCCAAAACGGCTCTAAAGTAGGGGCCGAGGCCCATGATTTCGTTGGTGACCTCCGTCAGGTAATCTTGGCTGCTTTCATCGACAAACCGAGTTTGGGCGAGTCGCTGAATATCAGCCAACTGAAAACCCTCAAGGCGATATCGACTGGCGAGCAGTTCTCGTTCCAAAACATTGGCGTTGTATTCTTCACCGATGGTGCGGACATTGATGTCGAGTGGCCAATCATATTTCTTGAAAATTCGAATGATTTCTTGTTGCCCTTCATCGGTTGCGATGTAGAGGGTGTTTTCGGGTTCCTCGGCAGGCGACGCGAATTGCTTGGCGAAAAGTTCGCTTCCTGAACCCGTTTCGGTGAAAGCGATCATGGTGAAGCCTCGGGGTACACCGCCTCGCATTTCGTTGTCAAATTTCGGCACACCAAAGGAGCCCACAGAACCAAAGAACTCCTCGTCTTCTGGGTCAAACGTCATCTTTCGAGCCATGCATCATCACCTCAGAGAAGGACCACCTGTCCACGGTCGACCAAATCCGTACAGTACGTGTCCAAATTTGCGAGCACGAGTGGCGGCGTTTGGTCGGGTACATTGAGCATGACCGAGAGCACCTCGCGCTGCCTAAAGGTGTTGATGAAGGTGTGAAGGTACTCGGCGAGCATCCTGTCGTCGTTGTAGATGGCCAAAGCGTTGACACTATCGAGGAAGACAAAATTACGAGCATTGGTAACCGTTCGAAGAGTGTAGAGCGTTCGCAACAAAATACTCTCAAGCATGATGGGGCTGTCGATAAACGTGATGTTGGAATACGGCACATCGGTTCCGCCCAGCACACCAGAAGACACCAAATCGAGGAAATGAATGCCAGAGACATCCACGCCAATCGACTCGAAGGCTTGGATAATTTCCACCGCGCCTCGGCTGGCGGAGATGTAAACGCCTCCCATCTCAAACATCTGCATGAGGGGAATCATCGTGCTTGCCGTGACGGCAAAGGAATTGGTCGCACTCATTCGGACTTGAACCGAACTTCCCAGCGAAACCTGAGTCAGTTGTTCAGCAATCTGTTGGTCAAGTTCAAACATCTTCATTGCCCCCATCTGGATGTTTTATCGCCCGAAGCGCCCCATTTGAGCATAGGAATGAGCATCACGCCCAGCGGTGTGAGTTCAATGGCATGTTTTGCTCGACTGTGAGATGTCCCTCGCATTTTCACAACTTGCAAGAACCGGAGAAGGTGACCCATACGCTCTGAATCGCCCATGACGATGATGCCGTCAGCGATCGCCTCCTCAACACCAAACGATGACCAGTGGGCGTTTTCGGTCGCAGAGGTAATCTCTGAAATCAAGATGGTTGTGCAACCAAGCGTGGCCAGTTTCTTTCCGAGGGTGAACAAAAAGTCTCGAATCAATTGCTCGGACTTAATCTTGTAACAAAGGGTGGTGACCGAATCGATGACCAAACGAGTGACACCGATGGTGTTGACGATGTCGACGATGGACTTGATGAGGGCGTGAACGTCATCGAGGTCAAAGGAGGCTTTTTCCAAACCCAACCACGAGTAGAGAACGTCCATGTCAAAGACGTTGATGAGCCCAGTGTCGACCATATTCATGTCAAAGAAGGCGTATTGGCGGATGTTCTCAAGCAACTTCACGGAAGGCTCTGTTGCCGTAAAGTGAGCGCAGGCCTCGCCGGCCAAAGCACCACGAACGAGGAATTCCATACCGAGCGTGGTCTTTCCAGAACCACAGGTCCCTGCGGCCAACACGGTTGAACCGTACGGAATGCCACCGCGGAGAATCTCATCCAATCCATGGATGCCCGTCACGCATCGGTCTCGGGTGTAAACGCTCGTCGGTTGCATGGGGACCAAACGGAAGGAATAGGCTTGGGTTGATGAAGTGTGCGGAAAGCAGAGGACGAGTTTTGTCCGATTCAGCCGTTGTGTTCACCTGGAGTTGGAGAATCCTCCAAAGCCCATGATTCTGAACCAAAGCGGTCCTCTCCGTCCCAAACCAAGGATTGGCCGGTCACCATGAACAACTGGGTGTTTCCGCCCCACTCAACCTTCATGACATCAGCAGGAGTGATTTCATCGAGTTGCGTGTATCGTAGGCTCAATTTGCCTTGGCCGTTGGCCAAACCGTCCAACTGCCCAACACCCAAAAAGCCGAGGGANCCGAGGTCAATGACATGGGTGGCGTTGCCAACGGTTTGCGAAGAAACATCGCCGGTGAACAGCGAGAGAGATTGGCCTGATAGAACACCGGACTGCAAGAGAAGGTTGCTAGAACTGCTGCCCGAGGTGTGATTGAGCGACCAACCCTTCAAGGCGACGGCAAAGTCGTTTGGGTTCTCGACCTCTATCCATTCCGGGCCGCTGGAAGAGGGACGAGCCATGACCTCCGTGATGTGGAGGATGTTGTTCTTTCGACCGCCATCGTGAACCTCTAAAATCACCCGAATCAATTCCCCGTCTTGTTGGAAGGAACGGTAGGAGGTGGAAGACGACGGCGCCGTGCCCCGCTCGGTACCACCCTCAAAGAGNACGGTCGAGGNCCGACCTTCTTGCGTGCTTTCCGCCACCACGATGGTCAAGCGCAGACTCATATCGGTATCAAGGCCAAGGCCGGCGGCCATGCCATCTTCTGTTACATTGTGAAGCGCCTCAACCCGGTCCATGTCCAAACGCTGATTCAGCAAGAGCCCCGGCTGAACCCGGCCTTCATGAAGGGCATCAGCGGTTGCCAAGTGCCAATCAGCGGTAGCGTTGGCGTAATCCAAACCATCGGCATCAGGAACGAACCATCCCTCGCCCGAAGTGAGTCGGTCAAGACCCAAGGAGGCAGCTCGGTCAAGCCGGTCAACGTCCGGGTCGTTGGAACCCATTTGCAATTGAGCGAGCGAGAGGAAGGCGGTGAGAATCATCAAGAACAGCGTAAAGGCTGAAAGAAATTCAATCACGGCCGTCAAGCCCCCTTCATCGCGCTCACGATGAGAGAAGGTTCGCCGCATGGGTTGACCATGCCAGCGCAATTCAAGAGGTTGCCGCATGAAACCATCCCCACTCGCCCAACTGGCCCACAGTTGCCGTTTCTCTGGGTGGCTTCAAACGGGCGATTTAGGCGGCTTGGAAGCGATGAGTCTTTGAATCACGGATGGAAGGAGGTTACGATGACCGAGCGAAAGCAACGCGAGATTTCCCAACGCAGAACCAGTCTTGGGTTCGTGGTTATGCTCCTTTTGTCCACCTTGGGGGTGCTCGCCACCGCTCCCGCCTCCAGTGCCAACCTGACGGGGTCAATCGGTATTTCAGGGAGTTCATCACCGGCCCCTGATGCTTGGTATTCCTCCTTTGACACCATAAGTTTTGAAGCCGATGTTACAAATTACTACGCCAGCCCCTCCGGCGCTGCTCGAACCCTTACATGGTACGCTTGCGACGGGGANGTCACCTCATCGGCCTGCAGATCCGTTTACGAAGAAACCGGCCAATTCAACATGGGCAACATACCTGGACAAACGACCGAGAACGTTCCCTCAACCGACTTGTGGATCCCTGGACAAAATGCCGAGGGCATCTTCACCATCCTCTACACTTTTAGTCAGAACGACCAAGTCCCTGCCGATGATGAATACCGGTTTACCATCAATTTGACCAATGATTTCGTTGATGTCATCGCCGACACCACCCATAACCCCCTCGAGCATCTGCAGAACCTTGCTGTTTACGACGAGGAGAGTGTGTTAAACACCGACACGGACTATGTCTTCAAGGCCAAGGGCCAGTCAACTTTGTGCGGCTTGTGCACGTTTTCAGGTGATTTCGGCTGGCAACTTTGGGATTTGGAAGAAACGATGATGCTCAAGGAAGCCTACAAGACGGTTGAAAACCTTCCAGCGTGGGGCGGCTACGACCCCTACAATCTCAATCTCCCAGCCTTCAATTACGGACAAGAAGGACGCTACATGCTGAAATTTGGACTCTTCAGCAGCACGGGCAACCCCTATGCAGACCTCAATCCGTCCAACAACCTCGCGACGTTCGAAATCGTCCTCAACGACAGCATTGACCTCAAGGTGATGGATGTCTACCCCAGCCACAACGCGCAATCATCACAATTCTATTACGGCAACGAGCGGGTGATTTCCACCTTTGCAAACCTCGGCAATATGTCGGTTGAAAACATCACGGTCTCGTACCAGGTGTACAATACGCAATACGAACTTGAAGTCGAGGACAGTTGCGACATTGCTGTCATGCACCCCAGCGACACGGCGACTTGCACCTTCAACATGACCACCACGGGCAATAATCGGTTGATTCGTGTCCAGATGCCAACCATCTACCAAAACGGGGAAGACGTGCGTATGGGGGATAACCTGTATTCACTCAACGCCGATGTCCAGGTTGGCGCCATCAACCCCTCCGTCCAAACCAACTCGGAGAACAACGTGTTCCTCACCAGCGACGATGTAGAATTGGTTGGCCGTTTCAACACCATCGCGTCCCAACCGCTCAACTACACTTGGCGAGAAGGCTTCTATGTCTGGGGCCATGGACAAGTGCTGAACAGAACCGGAGAAGCCTTCGGACTTGGCCATCACAACCTCACGCTGCAAGTAACCGATCCGTGGGGGGAAACCGAATATGCCTATGTGGAATTTGATGTCCTCAACTCCATCAACTTGACCGTAGACCCCTACTTCACTGGAACCGCCATCACGGAGGAGGAGGCCACGTTTACGCACGATGTCCTTCTGCCACATCTCGGCAAGAACTACGGCATTGGAGGAGGCGATTCGCCCCTGATGATGGTCTCGGTTGATGTCCAACCACTGACGGCTCAAGACGAAGGGTTGCGAAGTGTTGACATGAACCTCAATCTAACCGCACTCTTGCCAGACAACATTGACTTGACCACCCTCGACATTCGCTACCTACCTTCTACCGAGAGTGTGGTATGGGAATTCCTTGACGGTGTTGATAGTTACACCTTCGGACCGGACTTCGAAGAGGTTGACATCTCCATGACCAAGGACGGAGTCATTTTGCTCATTGGCGTTCTTCCACCAACCAATGTAACCGCTGAGAACGTGGAATGGACCCAACTTGAGGACGGCCAGATCCAACTGGACTGGACGCCCAAGGGCGACATCACCAACCCCTATGTGGGCGGTTGGAACCTCTACAAAATCCAAGGCATTTCAGGAACCACGGTGTTCCCTGAAACGGCGGGCGGCGTGAACGAGAATATTTGGGAGGAATTAACCTTCGAAAGCCATGTCGCAACCCTATCCCTCTCCACCCAAAGCTGGCTTGACCCGGACCGTCTCGACACGGGCATTTGCGCCTCCTATGCCATCATCCCCATCGACCGTGAAGGAAACGCCAATCTCCAAATGGCCAACATCACCCGAGTGAACGGTCTTGCAGGTCAACTCTGCGGCGACGCCATTCCACCATCGATTACCTTGGAAGACCTCTCGCACACTTGGGCGTTCACCAATAACTCGGATTGCTTCGAAGAGCAACAAGATTGGTCAGTATGCTATACGGCTGAACTGTCGTGGACCTGGCCTGCCCATGAAGTTCAAGGCAACGTGACATGGAACGTCTACCGTGTAGAAACCCAACCAAACAACGTTGACCTGAAATTCATTGAACCAATGATTGAGGGGCTTGAAGGCGTACCCGGGGAGACGGGGACACTGACCCAAACCGGTCTTGAGCGAAACGGAATCCAACCCTACCGGACCTACTACTACATCTTCGCCCCAATTGACAGCGTGGGCAATGAATTGATGGTCGCCAACTACGACCCAAACCCAAATGCAGAGAATCCGAACATCGAGCGGGTCCACATCAACGACGACTGGTGGGCGTACAACCAGCACCTCATTCCACCCGAGCCTGAACCCCCAGAACCACCGCTCGGCATCCCTTGGTTGCAGAAACTGAACGATGCGACACAGGTATCTGAATTCCAAAACGCTGGATTTGTCCTGCTCGCCACCATCGTGCTCAACTTCCTGCTCCTCCCACTCCTGCTCAAGCGACGAAAGCGACTCAAGCGAGTGCTCGAAGCACGAAAGCGCAACAGCGCCGCTGCAATGAACGAATTTGACGACTTCTTTGAGTGATTGGCGCGGCAGGGGAGATTCGAACTCCCGAGGTGAGACACCACTGGATTAGCAATCCAGCGCAATGGCCAGGCTATGCGACTGCCGCTCGCATCTCGCCCACCTGCGGTCTTCTCATGAAGATGACGGTGCTCGATGGCGGGCTGTTCGCCAGCACAATCGCATCACAGCGGGCCGAAGAAGCCGAGCCATGAAGGCGGAATGAAGGAAATGATGACCAAGGAAAGGAACATCCAACCAAGATAGAACAAGCTTCGGAAAAAGGACTTGGCTGCTTTGGGCATCCGGCCGTTTTCGTCAAAGGGCTCATCGGGGTCAATCGCCCAAACGGAAGCAGCGTACCATAAGGTCAAACCACCCGATACAAAAGCCCAAAGCAGCGGCAAGCCCGATTCCGGCCAAAAGCATGGGACAGAACCCAAGAGAAAGAGTAACACGCAGTAGATTTTGGATTGGAAGAGCGTGTGTTGGGCACCTTTCACCTCGTTCATCATGGGGATGTTGACCTTACCGTATTCTCCTGAACGGTACAACGCTAAGGCCCAGAAGTGAGGGGGTGTCCAAAGGAAGATCAGAAAGAAGAGCATCCACGGAACTGGCGAGCCCAAATCCAACATGTTCGAGCCAGCAATGCTGTCACCTGCCGCCGCCGCCCAACCGATGAGCGGAGGGGTTGAACCAGCCAAGCCCCCGATAACGATGTTTTGAGGGGTTCGGCGCTTGAGCCACATCGAATACACCAGCACGTAAAACAGGACGGAAAAAGCCGACCAAAAAGCCGCCTTGACGCTGATGAGCAAAAACAGCGCCGACCCAAGGACTGCGATGATTGAACCAAAAACGAGGGCGAAACGAGGAGTGACATGACCCAATGGAACGGGTCGGTTCATGGTTCGGCGCATGTGAGGGTCGATGTCGGCGTCGTACCACATGTTGATCGAGTTTGAACCTCCCGCAGAAAGGGTGCCGCCGACCACGGTGATGAGCATGGCAGCAAAGGTATCGGTCCATGTCCGCTCCACATCCATCACGCCGTAACGTGCGAATGTATCGTGAATGAGAATTGCACAGATGGCAGTGATTTGCAACAAGACGATGACGCGCAACTTCATGAGTTGCATCATGACCTTGAATATCCCCGGATGTTCAGGGACAGAGGTATCGTTCAAGGCGCTCATTCGGCCTCACCGAGACCTTGGGCTGCCTTGGGTTGAGCTCGACTAAACCGCATGGCAAACATCAACACGACTGCGGAAAGGAACGCCCCCACGCCCACTACCAAATGGAGGAGAGAAAGCCATTCAGGGAAATCTCCGACCTTAGCAAACACGATGTAGGAGCCACCCACCATCACGTTCAGAAGCCAAATGCCGGTGGTCATTTCGGCAAAGCGGACGAGTTCGGCACTCCCTGGCGTTTGCTCGGCCGACATGCGCAGGTTGCTCAGGCCGAGCACCAGCACAAGACCGACCAACAGGGCACCAAATCGGTGAATCATCTGAATGAACACACCCGGGCCGTCCAATGAGGGAAGAATGGAGCCCTGACACTTTGGCCAACCGTTGGGGAAGCCAACGGAGCAACTCTGGTTGTATTGACCACCAGCAGAAGAGGAGACCCACGCACCGAGTACCAGCAGTAAACCGACGGCAGCGGTCATTGAGTGGATACGTTTTGAATGAAGGTCAATAAACGAGGGCGGCGCCTGGAGGAAGGTCCACGAAGCACCTTCCGTGATTCTCATCGACATGTATTGCCACAGCAGGCCGGCTGTGAAGATGCACGCAAGTGAAAGGTGCAGAGCGACGGTCCAGTCCGCATTGTCGTACCGAACGGTGATGTAGCCGGCTGTGGCTTGCACGACGAGAAGGAGGGCTGAAAATNGGGCTGCCCGTTCCACCGGAGTCCCGTAGTGCTCCCGCTGTTTTCTAGCCGTGAGGACGTTGAGAACGATAGGGATGGCGATGACGCCGACCAACATGCGGTGGAACCACTCAACAAAGATTTGGAACACCGTGTAGCGGTGGTCCTCCCCACGCGAATCGATTTGGTCAGGGTTGGCCTCCCAGTAGGCTGCTTGCTCGGCTTCGGAAACCGCAAAATGCCATGTTCCGAAGCATGTTGGCCATTCGGGACAGGATTCGCCCGCATCGTTGATTCGAATGGAACCACCGACGATTACAATGAGCAAAGCCAACACGGCCAGCATCAACGGAAGAGTGGATGGACGGCGCCACCACGGGGGTTCCATGATTCGGGGTGAGGGCAGACCCCTTTTGAACAAATGCCTCCACGCCCGTGCATGGCTTCCTCATCATGGACGGTCCTGGTGCTGGTTCTTTTGGTCCTCAACACCGGGGTTGCGGCTGGGACGCAATCCGATACCAGCACCGAGGAGGGAGAACTGCTCGATGTTCGGGTGTTCTCGCTGGAATGCTTGGAAAACACCTCGTGCGAACCAACCAAACCCCCTCATCTCATCGAGTACTTCAGCGCCGATTGGTGTGAACCATGCGTGCAAGTAGGAGAACAATTGAGCAACCTGAGCAGTGATGAAGCCGTGGTCCTTCAGCACCACTCTTCACCACAAGACGCGACGTATTTATCCGATTCAAAACTCAAGTACGACCATGAATTCAGGCTTCTCTTCTATCCCTCTATCGTGGTCGACGGTGAGCACCTGCTCACCGGAAGTCGACAAGCGCTGGACTTGAACAGCGTGATGGAAAATGAAACGCCGACTTGGTCTGGGTTGGAATCCCTTCGTTTGGAAAACAGCACCTTGGTTTGGAACACATCAAACACAGGAACCGTTTCAGTATGGATGCTCGCACCCACCGCCCACCAAACATCAGGAAAGATTCACACCGCCGTGGCTTACCAGCTTACCGCAGTAAATGCCGCCGAAGGTTCACTGGCATTGAACGAGGAGCAAATCCGCGAGAACTCATCGTTCGTGGTTCTCTTGGAACAACCTGGCCGGCGAAGCTTGACCGTGGCGTCCTTGGCCCCCACAGGGCTGGTGGACGTGAGCGACGGCCAAGAGGTTGCAACCACACCGATCGGCGCCTACTTTGACCGTGATTTCGCCATGGTCGTCGGTTTGGTGTTGGTGCTTTCGTTGGCACCGGCTTTTGTCATCCATCGAGAACTCATGACGGGCGGCAGGGAACAAAAGGTCCCAACGACCGACGAAGAAGAGTGAGTTAGGTTCAAAAAGAGTTGCCATGTCGGCGGTATGCGAATCTATCGCAGTTGATGAGTTATGGTCAAGCCAGCACGCCAACACACCCGCTTTGAACGCGCTCGAATCATTGGTGCTCGTGCACTCCAAATCGGAATGGGTGCCCCGCTCTACGCCACCGAGGAAGTCTTGCGAGACCAATTCAAAGAAGAACTCGTTTCGTTGTACGGCCTCGAAGAAGCCAGCATTCGTTTCGTTCTTGACCCGTTGAAGATCGCCCTCTACGAGTACGAGAATCACTTGATTCCGATTGACATTGACCCTCACGAGTGAGTCAAATCAGAGCTGAAGCCGTAAAATTCGGCATCGTTCAGTGTCGGCAGCGCATCCCTTTTCACCAATAAAGTGCGTACAGCCCACAGATCTACGAATACACGATATTTCGTGGTGGCGTCCAGATAATCAACACCGCTTGAGCCACCTGTGCCCATACGACGACCGATCATTCGCTCAACCATCCGAGCATGATGGGTTCTGAAAAGCAACATGGCCTGTTCTAACTCGACAAAACTATCAATCAATCTCCGAGGCCATGAGAGCAGAGGAAGGTCCCNATAGGATTCTATAAACAGGAGNCCTGCTCTGCTACGGACCGGTTTACCCTCGTTCAGAAGGAAGTGTTCTGCACCGATAACGCCAGCCTCAATACGAGGGCGAATGGTGCTCTCTTCACCGTGGCCAATCGCCACCATGTGTTGGATCACCTGCTCGCCGTGTGCTCGCATTGCATTGAGATGGTCGTCCACGTAGGAACGCACCACCGATGCGTCGCCTTCGGACCCGGGCGAAGACCCGTGAATAGGGGTTCTTGCCAGCCAAGCGTTGAGCACGTCGTTGAGGGAGGGTTCTGCTACGGTAGCCTCGAAATCAGCCAATGCTTGCGCGGGAACCTTCCCCTGCTGGGCAAGTTGCTTCATGTGATTCAACGGGTCCATGCCACCGACTCGCTGCTCGTTTTCCAAGCCAAGCAAGACCTCAAGTTCACGCATTTGCCATGATTCAAACCCTGATGAGGTTCCCAACCGGTCCCTAAACGCAAGGAAATCTTGCGGTGAGAGGGTTTCCATCACCTTCCACTGGTCGGCGAGCAAGCGAAAAATTTCGCTGACGCGCTCCAAGTGATGAACAACTTGGGGTATTGACGCTTCCTCGATGCGTTCTTGATTCATCAATTGGCGTGCTTCTTTGAGTTCACGCAAGATCAATTTGAACCACAATTCAAACGTTTGATGGACGATAATGAAATGCAATTCGTCGTTTGAGGGAGGAGGCGTGTACCCCTCTGGGCCGTCCTGAAGGTCCAACAGATCCTCCAAGCGGAGATAGCCCCCGTAGGTGATTCGTGAGGGAGGTGCATCGGTGGCCATGCACGTACCAAACGCAACAACTCCATGAAACCTTCACCCCATTTGGTCCCGCCCGCTTGGTTCCATTTGAGTTGGCGAAGGTCCCAAGTGCCCTTGAGCGGGTTTCTACATTATTCTATGACATAATACTCATAGAGCGGTTACGAAACCCCTCCATATGGGCGTACCTCTCTCCACGGTGCAGGAATGGCTTCAGAGCTACGATAAAGATGCCATCACCGTAGGCGTCGTTGCCTCACACTCCTCGCTCCAAATTCTTCACGGGGCTCGTCAAGAAGGCTTCAGAACGCTGGGCATCGCCGTGGGTGAGAACCGACGACGATTCTACAGGGCCTTCCCCGGGGCAGACCCTGACGAATGGTTGATGCTGGAGGACTACCGTGAGATGCTGGATTATGCTGAGTGGTTCCGTGAAAAGAACGTCATCATCGTCCCCCATGGTTCCTTGGTTGAGTATTTGGGCGCCAATAATTTCAGGAACCTCGAAGTTCCTACCTTCGGCAATAGAAACATCCTGCATTGGGAAAGCAGTCGTGCCTTGCAACGCGAATGGCTAGAAGCCGGTGGATGCAACATGCCCAAGGTGGTTGAAGACCCGCACAACATCGACGGCCCTGTCATCGTGAAATATGCAGGAGCCAAAGGCGGTCGGGGCTACTTTATCGCAAGAGACTACCGAGATTTCCGACGCAACGTCGACATCGAAGAAGAGTTCACCATCCAAGAGTACGTCTTGGGCTGCCGATATTACCTCCACTTCTTCTTTGACCCCACCGCCGAAGACGGCTTCCAAGTTCAAGGGCGTGGCGCTCATGCCGGCAAGAACCTGGGGCGATTGGAACTTCTTTCCATGGATCGGAGAGATGAGAGCAACGTCGATGAATTCTACAAACTCGGTTCCCTTCGGGATCTCCGTGAAATGGCGCTTGAACCCTCCTTTGTTGTTACTGGAAACCAACCCGTGGTGATTCGTGAATCGCTCCTGCCCCGAGCTTTTGAAATGGCCGAGGGCACCGTTGCCGCCTCCTACAACCTTGAGGACGGCTCCCGTGGCATGTTGGGCCCATTTTGCTTGGAGACCATCGTCACAGACAAGTTGGAATTCAAGGTCTTTGAAATCAGTGCTCGAATTGTCGCGGGGTCAAACCCGTTTATCGGTGGTTCACCCTACTCGGACATTAACGAACCGTTCATGTCAACCGGTCGCCGAATCGCTCGGTCCATCCGCAAGGCGCTGGAATCGGACCGACTCGATGAGATTATTTCGTGAACTCATTCCTCGCTGAGGGCATCAAGGTCCGGTGCACTGGGAAGTACATCCGAATCTTCTTGACCTTCGATATCATCATTCACATTCATCTCAGGCTCAGTGTCGTCTTCCAATGTTTCCATCAAAGAATCGGCATCCGCAGAGGTCTCAACCTTTTCTTCAGTACTTTGATCGTTAAACGCCCTCGACGCGGCTTCAATTTCAGCCTCAAGTTCACGCTTTCGCGCCTCACGTTCTTCGGGAGAGGGCAGATTGAATTCGGCGACCAACATGATGGGATCTCCGCTTGAGAGTTCACCGCTGTACTCCAAAGGCTCGCCACCGGGAGTCACGATAACTTGGAACTTGGTGGGGTCCTTGCTCTTGCGCTTATTGTGCTTCTTGTAGTGGTGAACATAGACCTGATAGTTTCCAGCGGGCGCCTTTCCTTCTTCCCAGAACACGTTTTCGACCGGCTTTCGAGTCTCTGCTCGCACGTTGGCGTCAACGTCAAGTTCACCGCCGCAAGCGGAATTCTTGTTTCCACCGTGGATGCGCTCTCCGGAGGGACAAACGACATGGAGATCCAAATCGTTGTAGTTGTTCCACATCAAGGAAATCTGCACGTCCGAAGATTGTGCGCCTTCACGTTCTAGCCGAGCGCGAAGTTCTGACATGGCCCGCTGGGCCGCTTCTCGGGATTCCAGCATTTCTTGCTGCCGAGCCGCTTCTATTTCGGCGAGGCGTTCTTCCTCAGCGGCGGCCAAATCGGATTGACGTGCTGCTTCTTGCTCGGCCGCAAGACGAGCCTCTTCCTCATCCCGTTCAGCAGCTCTACGAGCGGCTTCTTCCTCTTCACGGCGGCGTGCCTCTTCAAGTTCGGACTGGCGCTGCTCCTCCAGCAATTCACGCTGACGGCGAGCCTCTTCCTCGGCACTGGCTTGTTCTTGCCGGCGGCGATTGAAACGTTCCTCAGCGAGTTGACGGTCGCCTTGGTTTTGCTGTCGTAGAATATCTTGAATGGTGGCCAATTTACGGTCAAGGTTCTTCTTTGCCTTGCCAAAGCCCATACCGGATTGCTGTTGCAACAAACCCTCAGCGCTCATACCGCTCTGAAGATTGACTTGCGCTTCACGGCGCATGACGATAAACATCAGACCGAGAAGGAAGGCTCCACCGAGGGCAATGGTGAGAACATAATCGGCCAATTCCATATTCTAATCCATAACCAACTACCTCTTGAAACATGCGTTGGGCATTCTTGCCCCGTTCATCATCACCAAAGAGCCTAACAATGTGGAGAACCAGCGGAGAATTATGAGGGAAGTCTCCGTAGCGTGGGACAGAGATGCCCTTGCAAACACCGACCTTGCACTTCTTGACGGCGTTGTTGAACGCCTTTCGTTTATCGGCAACCTTCTCATCACACCCGAAGGGGTTCGGCAGATTATCCTCCCCGTCTTTAAAGAGGGAAAATCGACCAGCGACCTTGAAGCGATTCCTTACATCACCGTCGAACAAGAGGTCAACGAACGGGAGGGGGGTGCGCTCGTCATCTGGAACACCCACGCCTTGGTGTGCTTGGCTTCCACCACAGAAAACATCTACATCATGCTCCCAACCGAATTTGAAAACGGAACACTGACCCTGACGTTCCGAGGCATACCACAAGCCATTTCCTCCTTCGTCAAGTTGAGCAAGGTTTTCCTGCCACCTGCGGATATTCGGGTCAGGGACATCCGAGAAGAAGGCAACTCACTGGCCGATGTGTTGACCCAACGGCAGCATGAATGCTACAGTCTGGCCATTCAGCACGGCTACTACAACGAACCCAAATCCATCACCATTCAAGCCCTTGCCGACATTTTGGGCATCGCACGTTCAACGTACCAAGAACACCTTCAGACTGCGGAAGCCGTGGTGTTGAAGTGGGCTGGAGACCAGCTTTAGAGGCCTTCATCTGCATACAAACCTTTGATGAAGGCGGCAACCTCGGCAGAACATGGACAAAGCCCAGCGTCTTGCAACGCTGCTGCCGAACGGACGAGGCGTGTGGATTCCCATCGACCACGGGGCATCGGATTATCCGAACCCCGGCCTCGAAGATTTGGAAGGCCTGATTCAATCCTTGATCGATGCTGGCGTCAACGCTATCGTCGCCCAAAAGGGCGTGGTGAGCACGTACGCTCATCTATGTGAGGGAACATCTACGGGGATGGTCGTGCATTACTCCGTCTCCACCCGCCATGCAGGCCCTCAATCCAACAACAAGATGCTCGTCGGCCATGCTGATGAAACGCTGCCCAGGGGCGGCATCGGCGTCTCCAGCCAAGTCAACATGGGAAGTGAGTACGAACCTGAGATGATTCAGCGCATGGGTGAATTGAACCGCCAAGCTCTCCACACTGACCTCCCTGCCTTCGGTATGGTCTATGCACGGGGACCCAACCTCAATCACCAAGAAGACGACGAGACCAAATCTCAAGCGCATGCGGTTCGTTTGGCCTTTGAACTGGGCTGCGATGCAGCAAAGTGCGTTTGGACCGGTGACGAGTCTTCCTTCACCAAGGTAGCCAGAAGTGCCCCGATTCCTTTGCTCATGGCGGGTGGACCATCCACCGGTGATACACGAAGCGTATTGACCATGGTGGAATCTGCACTCAACGCAGGCGCAAGTGGCGTTTGTATGGGCCGTCAGGTGTTTGCACACCCCAACCCGGGGGCGATGGCTAAGGCACTGGTCATGATGGTTCACAACGGGGCCTCGGCCGCCTCTGCCATGGAAGCCTGCAACTTGTGAAGTGATGACATGGAAGTCTGGATGCAGATGGGAGGCTCGCCGTCCATCGCAACGCCCGAAGGCGTGGACCGCATCATGGCTGAAAACTTCCATCCTGACCACCTTCGCGTGGAAGGCGACCGTGTGCTCCAAGGCGACCAGGTCATCGGCGCTTACGTCCACATCAAGGACGGGGCAACACAGCAAGTCGGCATGGCTCATATCGGCACGGTTGAGTGGATTGTGGTGCACTGCGAAACTTGGTCGATGATTCCGCTGGAAAACCTCGTCGCCCATCGTGGCGGCAGCCATACGAAAATCGCCGCNGTGATTTCATCGCCCATCCAAGCACAAGGCGCAGGTTTCGCTCTCGAAGAAGGTGTTGATGCCCTTGTTGTTCCATCGCAACCAGCGATGCTTGAAGCAGCGCTCAGCGTCAAAGCCCAACGGCTTGAATTGACCCCGATGACCGAAGAGATTCAATCCATCAACACAGACCGCCTTTCACTCGTGCCACTTGTCCTCGATTCGGTTGAGGAGGCTGGCCTTGGCGACCGGTTTTGCCTTGATTTCCTCTCACAATTCCATGAATTAGAGGGCTTGCTGGTCGGGTCCAGCGCCCAAGTCTTGTACCTGATTCACAGCGAAACCATCCCCTCTACCTTCGTTCCAACACGGCCGTTCAGGGTGAACGCTGGAGCACCGCATTCCTATGTGATGATGGCCGATGGGTCAACAAAATACATCTCGGAATTGGAAGCAGGGGATGAACTTCTGGCAGTTGATAGCCAAGGAAACACCCGCCCCGTCGTGCTCGGCCGATTGAAGATAGAACAACGTCCCATGCTCAAACTATCGGGGAAAGAGGTCAGCCATTCAATCCATAACGCTAATACATCACATGTGTTCATGCAACAAGCAGAAACCGTTCGACTCCTTTCCGATGAGCCAAAAGCCGTATCCGTGACAGAACTCACCCCCAATGACATCGTTTTGGGGTGGGTTGGTCATGCTGCACGGCATGTCGGCTCCCCGGTAAAGGGGGAGATCGAAGAAAGGTGAGGTCATGGCAGTTCTCGGAAAAGGCAACGCACACGGTGCATGCAGCCTGCTCCACGCCGCTGCGCTTGGCTACGGCGCAAACATGGCCCTTGACCTTCCCATCACTGTACGCCTTCTCGACCGCCCCAGTAAACGAACCGTGAAGGATGATGACGGTGTTCTCGATGCGCTCCTCTCGGCGTGGATGGAAGCCGGCCATCCCCTCCCGAACGGTTTTGAGGCGGACGACCTGCATTGGGGCGTAAATTCGAAAATCCCAAAGAAGCAGGGGTTGAAATCATCAGCTGCGACCTGCATCGCTGCCCTTCGAGCCCTCTGTCAAGCCACAGAAACGCAACTCGAACCCCACGCGATGGTGTCTCTTGCATCTCAAGCGCAAACATCCTCGGGCGTGTCACTCACCGGTTCCATCGATGACGCATGGGCTTGCATGTCGCCGGGATGGAAACTCGTCGATGTCCAGGCGCCGATTGCCGAAGGCGTGTTGATGGACGAGCCTAACCTGTCTGCTGATGATTGGACGGTCTTATTGGTGCTTCGTGGTCCACGAACATACCAACCAACACTGGAGGACTTTGCCTCTCAAACAACGGCTTTTCAGCAAGCCTTGACGGCGCTTCAAGATGCAAACCCTCTCGTGGCGTTGACATGGAATGGACGGGGTACGGTCGCTGCTCTTCGTGACGTTGAAGGGAGGAAGATGGCCAACGATTCGTTCATGAACAGCGCTCGTTCCGCCGGCATCTCAGGTTCAGGTCCCGCCATCGTCATCGTCGTGCCTTCTCAACAGAAACCCACGGTTGAACGAATAAAATCGTGGTACAGCACCCGATATCCAGAGGCTAAAATCATCGAAACATCCTTCCTCGCAAGTGAAATTGAAGACGAACTCGAGTGAACACCTTCTAAAAGGGCCAGCGGTTCGTTTCTCCGTAGAATCATGCAGATGCGTCTTGGCGAGGCTTTGCGGGTGACACTCCGTGGCTCGAGCCACGGCCCTTTCGTCGGCGCACTGGTTGAAGGAATGCCGGCTGGGCTGACGATTGACGAGGCTCAAATCCAAGATGCCATGGCCCTGCGCAAAACCGGTGGAGCCTACAGCAGCAAGCGAAAGGAGGAGGACCGAGTTGAATGGAGGACGGGCGTGGTCAACGGCAAGACGACCGGTGAAGCCATCGAAGTTCACATCGCCAACAAGGATGCTCGCTCCTCTGACTACAGTTTTCTACCCGACCATCCACGACCAGGCCACCAAGACATGGTCATGATGAAGCGGACCAAGGGAGAAGCCGACCTCCGGGGTGGAGGAACCTCAAGTGCTCGCATGACGGCCCCGTTGGTCGCCGTCGCAGCCCTCCTGCGTCCTTGGCTTTCGTCCCACGGCGTTGATGTTGAAGCGCATCTCGGCGCCGTTGGGAGCATCGAATCTGCACCACTGGATTCCTGCCCAGAACGATGGGCTAACGAAACATGCAAGGCGCTGAGGTGCCGAGATCCTGTGGCTGCAACAAAAATAGCCGAACTGGTTGAGACCACCAGGAAAGACCGGGATTCCATCGGCTCAAGGGTTGACCTCCGGGTTCTTGGCTTGCCCCTCGGCCTTGGAGAGCCCTGGTTTGACGGACTTGAACCGGCACTCGCACGTGCCATGATGGCCATCCCTGCTGCAAGAGGCGTGGAGATCGGTCATGGGTTTGGTGTCCAAACCATGCGTGGGAGCGAACACAACAACCCTTGGGGCGGCTCCTCGGATGACCCGGTGCTCTTGGGCGAGCGCCCAGACGGTGCTCTTGCAGGCTTGTCCACCGGCGCACCCGTTCACGTACGCGTCGCGTTCAAACCCCCCTCCAGCATTCCTCGTGTCCAACACACGCTGAACATGAAAACCAACCAGCAAGAACCGTTGGTCGTCAAAGGGCGGCACGACCCCGTCCTCGGTCCTCGAGCTGTTGCGGTGGTGGAGGCCATGGCCCTGCTGGTGGTCGCTGACCTGATGATTCGTGGAGGTTTTGAAAATGAATGAACTCCCTGTGGTCCACAAATTTGGAGGCTCCTGCCTCCGGGATGCATCGGACTTGGAACACATTGCAGAAATCATCACCAAAGCCGACCAGCCGATCGTTCTCGTCGTATCCGCCCTCTGGGGTACCACCGACCGATTGATGCGTGCAGCCCAAGAACCACGCTATGCAGGACGCTTGGTCAACGACCTCGCCAGCCATCATTTGCGATTTTCTCCGACGCTCATCGAATCACCGCTCTACGAAATTTTTCAGCGGGTGCTGGATGGAATTGAAGAATCCTTGACAGCCTTGGCCACCGACCGAGACGACCGCCAAGCCTACAATCGGTTGCTGGCGTCCGGTGAGCGCTTGTCCGCCCTCGTCATCGCGCATGCACTGTCGATTCGTGGAATTGACGCTCACCCGCTTGGTTCAGAGGACATCGGATTGCAACTCAACGGCGAGGGGACGGCAACCCGAGTCAACCTTGCCGGTTCCCAAAGGAAACTCGACCGAGACGCCTTTCACGGCGTACCTGTCGTCACCGGCTGGTTTGGAGAAGGTACAGATGGAAACATCGCCCTGCTTGGGCGGGGAGGAAGCGATCACACGGCTACAGCCCTGGCTGCCATCTTGCAAGCCCAACGCGTCGTGTTGTGGAAGGACGTACTCGGCATCTATCCGGTGAACCCTCGATGGGGTGTTCAATCTGCTCCAATTCCCTACCTTGGCTACGGTGAAGCGATTGAATTCTCAAACGCCGATGCGACCATTCTTCACCCTGCAACGGTTGAACCCGTTTACGAAATGGGTATTCCCATCGAAATCCGCCACCTCTCCCGCTACAAAGAAAACGGACTGAAAACCGTCATCGGCCCTGACATTGAGACCGAGCCGAACATCAAGGGCATCGCTTGCATCCCCCGTGTGGCCTGCGTCAACGCGGAGGTTCGCTATGCACAAGATGCTGCGTTGGAACTGAGCGACCTGCTTCAGGAACTGAACGAGGCCAACGTTCGAATTTGTTCATTTGAAACCACAAACGCCCAGTGGCGATTCGTGTTCCCTCAACACGAGGTGTCCAAAGGTGTTCAGATCTTGCTTTATCTGTAGTTTCCCAAAACTCATCTTCTGTTATGTCCATATATTCAAGACATTCTTTAAAATAAC
>FUFK010038470.1_pt1 | contig 22858 bp, 17 predicted proteins | sample 1021851 | NCBI WGS metagenome assembly FUFK01 (sample SAMEA51879418, study PRJEB19060) | metagenome
TTAAATCCACCTTGACTATCTAATCGACTTGATGGAACATTTAATGCTTTGTATAATTTTGCTTGGAAGTATTCAATATCTGTAAGTTCACCTAAGTTTTGTCCACCAGGTAATGTTGTGATTTCAGTTCCTCTTCCACCTTCTCTTCTTGGCAACCAGAAATCTTCAAGCATTGCCATATATTTACGGTCATCACGAATCTCTCCAGTATCAGCGTTATAAACAAGTTTATTTCTATAACGATTCATAACATCACGAAGATATTGCTCTGCTTTTATCTTTGGAAGATTACCAACATCAATATAAAATATTCTTCTTTCTGGTGCTCTTGATAATCTATAAATCACAAGACTATCTTCAACCATTCTTAACTGATTGAGTGCTTTGATTGCTTTATGTAAATATGATAATACTGTTTGCTTATTGCGATCTACTAAACCCGATGTGCAATATGTGATTGCATCTTTTGCAATTTTAACTGCACCTTTTGCATTTTGTGTTGGATAAATTCCACTTCCACCTTTTTTACCAGCACTTGGATCATAAACATAATATTCATTTATTTTTGGAGCTGCAGAATTTTTAGGATCATTTCCATTTTTTGAAACATCAAATGGTGATAATCTATTTGATCCTGTTTTATCTGTTTCACGAACTAGTTTTATTTTAAGTGGATCAATATAACGAATATCTTTAATGCCATCTGATGGATTATCTAAATCAATAACTTTATGATAGAAAACTCGACCATCAATATACCAAGTACGAAAAATCTCATGACACTTCTTATCAAAGTTCATGAGAGATTTGATATATTTAAATTCTTCTCGAATAGAGTCTTTCAATCTATCCGATGCATTTAAATTTGATAATTCAATTTCAACTGGTGAATCATCTAAGTCAGAAACGATTGCTTCATTTACAACATCTTCAATTGCACTATCACACTCTGGGTGTAAGCACATTTCACGATATCTACGAACTAAATCTTGCTCACTCTTGTAAACACCTTCAATATCAACATATTGGCCATAAAATCCACTAGAGACATAAAAGTCCGATTTGTCTTCATCGCTTGGAGGGACTGGAGATACCACCCCCTTCGATTTCTTATCCTCTCCGTCAGGGATTTTAAATCCAAAAAGTTTTGCCATTGTATAAACGTTTTGCTACTATTATAGCACTATTTATGATCCTGTGCCAAGTTGTGTTCTGGATTGTGAATCAAGAGCATCAACCCATTGTACTTGTAGTTCTACAGAAAATTCTTCAATTGTATCAGAACTATCGTAAGATAGTGGAATATCTGAAATATTTGTTGGGAAAGTTCCATGAAACTTATACATTTTCAAAACAGGTAATTGTGCTTGACTATCAGGAGTAGGCCCACTTACGTTTGATCTACCTAACTGTCTTACAAATAAATCTTTTTGATATGCTGTTGGATCAGTAAGTCCAGAATTATCTTCATGCTTATTGATCAAGTTCATCCATCTTTCAAATGCTGTTCTAATTTTAAAATCAACATCATTAATGATAGTGATTGTCCAAGGATCAAATGTACGATCTCCTGCAATCTTTAAATTTCTTCCTCTGAATGGAACAAGTATTGGTGCAATATTTGAAGCAGGTAATTGTGCTGCTTTGACTAGAAATCTACTTTTATCTGCGATCTCATCTTTTGATGAGTCAACTGGAATTGCATCATCAGGGAAGAACAATTCACATTCAAATAAATTAGGACGAGCACCACCCCCGACCATCTTACCCTTGAATGCATCAAGGGTTCTATCTCTAGTGCTTGGAATGTTTAGGTTAGCCATTTAATTTTTTTCCTCGATTGAGTTAAACGTTTCCAACTACTTCTTCAAAACTTACTCCTGTGCGTGTNGCAACAAATGTAAGTCCGATAAAGTTAATCGACCTTGCGGGTTTTACNAAAATNTCAGCTCTAAATTGATTTGAATCAATTATGTCTGGTGTNTTGTTTGTTTCATCACAAATNACAACNAANTCAGTGATACCTCTCTTCGCTTTGACATCACGAAGGAAAGGATCAACTATATTTAAGAAGTTTGTTCTTGTNATTACATCATTAAATTCAAACAANTGATCTCTTGCTGCNCTTTCGATTGTANCCTCNANNGTNAGGAANAAACGACGAACNTTAATACGATCAAATGCTGATGCAACACCAAGTCCAGTTCNATCACCAAAGAGAATAATTCCTGCACCTGGAGATGCAATNACTGGATTAATTCTCTTCGGATAGATAATGTCTCTTTGTGCTTGTGATGGGTTATATGCAAGTTTAACTGCNCCNTTNATTGCTCCTCTNGATGCACCNGCTGGTGAGAACCAAGAGAATGAATTAATTGATGTTCTTGCCATTAATCCACCAATATCCCCATTTAATGGGATATATCTAAATTCATTATTAAATCTATCAAATGTGTATTTGTAACCTGAGTCAAATACAGCATATGATGATGATTGTAGTGCAGCATAGTAATCAACTATGTTATCTGTTTGTGTATCTGAGTTTGGTATGTTTACAACTCCTGCACGGTGTGGTGATATACACGCTATACAATCTTTTCTTAAATCTGCAATTGCAATCAATGCTGATGCTTTTGCTTGTGATTCAAAGATAGTAGCACCACCACTTGGGCCTTGTAGAATAAAGTTGATTGAATATTCTGCTGGATTCTTAAGGATATTATATGAGTTAATTACGTCACCTTTACCAACTAAGTATCCATTAGTCCCTGAGTAATCTTTACCACCAACCAAATCGTAAGACCTGTTACCCTCAACATTGTATGTTACTCCAGCAGCATTTGTCCCCCAGTTTCCTGTAGTTGCTGTGAAATCTTTAATGTCTGTATCACCAGAACCAGAGTTGATTGCTGTTAAACCACCTGATACTCCACTTGGTGCACCACCTGCGTAGATGTATTCTGATCTATTTGCAAGATAGTTTTTATAGTAAACTTCTTCTGCTGGTTGTCTCTTACCATCTTTTGCCTTTGAAAGATATAAATGTTTTTCAAGAACGTTACCTGCGATTCCTGATGCACTTCCATCTTCGTCAACAACTACAACGTGCATTTCATCATTAGCAGCACTTCTTTGCTCTGCGTACTCAGAAGTACCTGGTTTTTCAGCAATCGTATTCCAACTAATATCAGCACCCTTAGTTAATCCTAATTTTTGAGAATTATACCAGTCAGCAACTGTAGTTGTTGTTTCATTAGAAACTGCATCTCCATTTGCCTGTATAAAGAATGTTGTGTTTGTATTAGTTGTAGTAGATACACCAGTTGTTCGAGTGAATGTGAATACTACACTTCCAGTTGTGTCTATGCCAGTTATTGCTTTATCTACTGTTATCGCACTTACACCAATACCAATAACAGTTGTGCCTGCAGCAACTACAGATGCTCCACCAGTTGATGTTACCACATCTCCAAGTGCAATATCCTGATCGATACCTGAAGCAGATGAAACTGTGTTAATACCAGTAATTGTAATATCAAAAGCAGTGTCAACAAGACCAGATGTTGTTCCGATTCCTGTTGATACGTTTGTAGTTTCTGTTTCTGATGTTGATGTTAAAAACTTAAGTTCATCATAATTTGTTGCTGAAACGATACCACCAGCAGTTACTCTATCTACAACCTTAACTGTAACTGCATCAGTTCCGATTCCTGCACCAGCAGCAGTTCCAACTCCAGTTATGATTCCTCTTACAAAACCTGAACCGTAAGTTGTCTCTGTGCCTGGCCCAACACGAGTTCTTCCAGTTATCACCTGTGTTACACCCATTCCAACAGCAAGTCCTGTTGTATTAACTCCACTAATTACTTGATCTGCAAAGTTATCAATTGTGAATACTTTTAATCCATTACCCCAAGTACCAGGATTTTTTGCTGCATAAAACCAATCAGAAGCAAGTGTGTAATTTGCTGTGTAATCATCATATGATTTGATTTTTACAGTTGTTGATGCAATACTAACACCAGCATTTGCGTTATTTAAATTTGTGCTATCAGATCTTAAGACTCTTAATGTACCACCATATGAAAGATATGATGATGCAGTCATCCAATATTCAAATTGTCCGTCTGTGTCTAATGGTTTTCCGTAAGTTGCTATAAGATCTTGTTCGTTNTCTACTAATANCGGTACATCNATGGGGCCTTTTTCAAATGGGCCAGCAATCGCTCCGACCTGTTCNTNNGCTCCAGATATATTACCGATAGTCAAGTCAACTTCTCTTACCTTGACTCCAGGAGATACTAAGTTAAGCGACATGTCTTTCCCTCTTTATAAAAGATTCAATTTTACTAAAAGTATTTATTATTTGCTACTTTTACATTGGGGAAACAATGCATGAACATTACCAATCAGGATATGACCACTCAGTTGATACCTTCGTTTTCTTTCTATTTTTTACTATTCTTTTAACGGTGCATATCTTACATTCATATGAATATGCAGATGGAAAATTCCTTTTATTTTTACGAACTAGATAGAATTCATTTACTAAATCTTTAGTCTCTCCACATACTCTACATTTTCTCTCTTCAAAGAGTAAGTGTTCTAAACTAAAACCAAATTCTTCGTTCTTATCCATCAGAGTATAAGAATTGTTTGCGATCCGTCCTTGTTATCTATGATAGTTATTTTTCTATTCGGAAATGATTTTGATAGTAATCTTTTTAATTTACTATGCTTGAAGGGATTTTTCATCACTCAAAGTCTCATAATGTTTTACTTCTTTCCAATTTAGTTTTATTCCCTTTTGTTTTAAAAGGACTACTTTGGTTTGTGTCATCTTCTTGGTGTAGAAAATGATTGGTTCATCTAATCCTACGTCTCCACTCATAACTCTTCCTCATACGATGGTTTTCCAAATGTTTTGTATTTTAATTGTTGTTTTAGAAATTCAACTTGCAGTTTTAAACTTTTGTTTTCTTTTTCTAAATCATCAATGTGCTTTTCGTAAACAGTAATCATATTTTCCATTTGATACAATTTTACTTCAATATCCCAGTCCACTCCTAATTATACCCCTTAACCAAATTATTTACAAGTTTAATGTTTGCTTTATCTTTACGTTGTAACAATAAAATTACCGATACTCCCACATGTAAGAACGATCTCCGTACTCATCAGTATGCCACAAATCTCCATCATTGTCAACAAAACTACCCTCATCTAGTCCGTCAGATATGAATCCAAAAGGTGCCATATCTTGTTCTATTTGATTTTTTTGTTCTTCATATAATCTCTTTCTTACGTCCTGATCAGTAAGTTCTTTAAAATAATCCTGTGCAACTAACCAAGCATATATGACAAGACACATCGCTAAATCATCGTTACATCCTTCTTCTGCCTCAAATGAATTACTCTTTGATATAAAAGTAGTAAGTTCAGATATTATATTATAGTCTTTAAATATCAACTTATCTTCTTCAATCATAGTCTTGAGGTTTAGTGCACCAACCTTTTTGACTGTCTTTGACATCTTGACTCCAAGTTGAGTTTTCTTTCCACTAAATCCTTGTCCTACAATTTGACCAGCACGACCTCTCATTGAACACATCAAAAGATTTTCATATTCCATATCAAAGTTTAGTATTGAAGCAATTTGATCTCCAATATCATTTACTTCACAAAGTATGAATGACTTATTATAATTCATTGCTACTTCATATATGATATTTGGAAACAACATGGGTTTTATTTCATTGTTTCGATATTTTGCTACTACCTTATGTGGAAACTCAGTGATATCAGTTAAAACAAATGCAGAATAATCTTCACCAACTCCTCGTGCAACGTCAACTGTCATCAAATAATCGTGATTTTTTTCTGGTGGAAAATAAACATCAAGACCTGCATTTTGTTGTATTGGATTATCATATACTAGAGATTTGAGTTTACTTGGTGCAATTAATGTATCAATAGATCCTAAGAACTCACACTCAAACTCAATTTTAAATTGTTGTTCTGATGTATTTGCGATTGTTTGTTTCTTCCACTTCGCATTTCTACCTGGTACTTCAGACCAGTGAACATCAGTTGGTGTGTATTCATTCTTTCCTCTTTCTGCATCGTGCCACAGTCGGTAGAAATGATTCATACCGTGTGGAGTAGAAACTATGATGACTTTGGTTTTTTTACCAGAAGTGATAGTAGGATATACAGAGGCAAAGAACGAGTCAGCAATATGATTAGGAACAAAGGCAAATTCATCCAGAAAAAGAATGTTGAAAGACATACCTCTAACTGCAGATGCAGAGGTAGATGCTGCCAAGATTTTAGATCCATTTTCTAACTCCAGTGATCCACGGTTCCATACTAACACACCTTGTTGCATCCACTTTGGAAGATTTTCATATGCAGTCTGTAATCTTCCTAATAATTCTCTCGCAGTTGCAGCTTTGTTTGCTAGTATACCAATATTTACACTATCGTTAAAGACAGCATAATGGAGCAAATAAGATACCACAGTCGTTGACTTACCAGTCTGACGAGGCATCTTACAGATATTGAAACGATTCTTATGAAATCTCTTAATTAACTTTTCTTGAAACTTATATGGTTGAAAAGGTACAAGACCTTCATCAAGAGATACAATCTTTACATATTTCTGTGCAAAGTAAACAGGATTATTTTTACACTTTAAAAACTCTTCAATCTGCTCTGCAGAAAATTGAATCGGTGTATTTGCTTTTTTTAGATTAGGATTACCAAGATAAATTTCACTCATAACAATTTAAGTTTCTTCGCCAGCAATCAACATTGGTTGCGTTGGGTCTCGCATTGATGGATTAAAATACATTACGATTGCTGTTGGATATACCTTTTGAATCTCAGCAGTCATTTCTGCTTTTGATGGTCTCTTAAATGAAGGTACGAACATTTGAGTTGTAATTAACTTACCTTTCCAACTAAGAACTATCGTATATGTTTTTCCCCTTTCTTGAATACGAAGATATGATTCATAAGTAAATGTCTTACCTTTGATACGAGTATCCATTTCACCAGTTCTGCCTGGTCTCATTTTTCCAATTGGAATATTTCTTTTTGGTAGTGCACCCTTACGAGTTCTTTTAAGTGTAGCACCTCCACCACCTTTTGTTTGTGTGATGACTGCATCTTGATCATATTTTTTACCAAGTGCCTTAACTGCTTTCTTGAACTTTCTCTTACCCATCTTACCAGAAGTTACAACGTGACTTCTTTCCTTAACTTTAGTAACCTCACCAGTTTTCTTATCTTTTTCGTCATATCTACCAGTCACTTTAGTTGCACCTGGTAAACCCTTACCACGAATATCTTTATCTAATTGTTTTGCTCTTGCACGATTTTCTTTTGCAGATTTATCAGCACGACTTCCAGAAAGAACTGCCATACCACCTTTATCTGACTTGCTCTTCAATCTTGTTAAACTACTTTCATCAATCTCATAATGGTCTTTTAATTCATCAGGAATAAATGCAGATACTTTCGCAGCATACTCTCTTCTCTGCAACATACGTCTTCCTCTTGCACCAGCATCCATTGCCTTCTGAGGTTTTCTCTCCTCTTTCTTCTTACCAATTGATGCTACACTTTTTCTAAAATCTTTAAATGATTTCATTCTTCTTCCTTTTCCACCTTATTATTTAGAACTCCGTTTTTCAATAACTTTGAAAGTTCAGAAGTAGACCCTACAAACAGTGCATTATTAACTGTTTTTGGTGAATCTTTTTCTTCCTTATTTAACTCTTTCATTTTAGATTGAAGATCAATTAACTTATCAGTTGTATCTCCAACACTTTTAATTAATTGTCCTGCAACTTCGTATGCTCTCGGATGGTCACTACCCTGTGCCACTTCAAGAATACCATTAAGTGCTTCTTGTCCTTTTTCAATTAAAGAATATAAGTTACCTCTCGAATATTCATAGTCAAGAGTCGAGTCTTCTTTTTTCTCTACCTTTTCAATTTTATTTTGCTTTGATGTATCAATTGGTTCTACATCTAAAAATTCATCTATCTCATCAAATTTACTCATACGTCAACTCCTTTTGTAGGACTGAATGTTCTAAAGTCAGGTAAATCAAACCTCTGTTCACTAAATCCAAAGTCATCACCAACTTCAACAAGTGCATCATCAGCAGCATTTACTGCATTAATTACATCACCGTTTATATGAGTATCTATAGTTGTTCCATCTTCACCACGCTTTACTGTTATGTGATTATTTTCAATTTCTTTGATAAACATCAGTTCATCACCGATTGCGATGTAAGTATCTACAACTAAACTCGCAGTATTTTGAACTAAGAATTTGATCTGAGTTCTAGTTATATCTTCTGCAAGTCTTGTGACTCCATCATCATTGTAATCCTTAAGTGCTCTAGGAGTAGCAACATATCTCTTAAATCTTTGTGCAGTCTTAGTATTTGTATTTGCGTGGTAATCAACTTGAACTTTCTTGATAAGACCTGAACCAGAATCTGATACTGGGCCAAATAAGTAAGTTTTTGCTGTGAATCCTAATGTATGAGTTATAACTCTTTTTTGTTCGAAACCACTATCATAATTATCATCAAAGGTAACACTATCCAATACCATTGGTATATCTCTTCTCTCACCAATTGCTTTGACTAAATCTACAGTTAAATTAAATGATGGTTGAAAATATGGTAATATTTGCTCAATAATTTGTAGAGAATCTTCATTATATTGAGTCATGGCATATAACTTAAAACTCAGATTATATGGAACTGGCATAAAAACTTTTCTTGCACTCTTCGATCCATCTTTTGTAAATGCTTTGAAAGTTTGCATTGTAGAAACTTTTCTTGCAGGATCATATGATATTCCATCCATTTCAAATGCTAAACGAGGTAAAGTTATTGCAACTCTCTTTCTTAAATCTGGTTTTTGTTCTAATCTTGCTAAAAACTTTTCTGTAGGGCCATAAGCAATGGGAACCCTTACAGTTGAAAATGCACCACCTGCAGCAGTCTGATGTTTGATATCAATTTCATTAAAAAGAGTACCAAAGGCTATAATAGTCCTTCTGATTATTTCATGGTAATAATAGGTTCCTAACATATCTTAAACAGGACTTATCCAAACTATTTAGAAATCACCGAACGGATTGTCTTCAGAAAAGTCAATAATTGAGTCTGCCTCTGATTCTACTGTAATATTTTCGTTGTATAAATCATACTCATCTTGGTCGGAAACACTTCTTACAATGTACTCAGAGTCTGAACCCAACAAGGTTGTTCCAATACCAACGACTGATTCACCAGGTGCAAATCCAACACCACCAACGTTTGTAACTTTAAGTATTCTATCATCTCTATCCCAATCAGCAACGATTGCTGTTGTTCCTGTTGAAACTCCTCTAACAAGTTCTTTAAACTGATAATTACCTGTTGCTAAACCTGCTCTTGCTGGTGGATCTATAGTTACAGTAGGAGTTGCAGTATATCCAATACCTGCAAATGAGTATCTGATAGAAGCAAGTTGACCAAGAGTATTGATTATTGCTACTGCCTTTGCAGTTGATCCAATTCCAATATTAGTATCTAATCCAACAGCATTGATAGAAACATTTGGAGTGATAGCGTAACTTGCACCTGGATTATTAATAGTTGGTGTAGATATTGTTCCCTCTGCTATAACTGCGGTTGCAGCAGCACCAGTTCCAAATGCATTTTGACTTCTGATTGTAACTGTTGGTGTGACTGTATATCCAAAACCAGGATTTGTTAATTCAATACGATCTATTGATTGACCAGATTGTCCACCTCGACTCGTCATGATTGCAACAGCAGTCGCATTAATACCAGCACTTGGTGCTGATGATATACCAATTAGTGGTGGTAACGTATATCCTGTTCCATCATTAACTAAATCAATGAATGCAACTCCCTTACCAATATTAGTATTACCTGCATCTTTAGACAATTGAACAGTTGCTGTTGCTGTTGAAGCAGCAATGCTAACCATACTTAATCTTGTGGTAAATCCAAATTCAACTGCTGCTCTATCCACTTCTTCAATTCCAACATCAATATCTTCATCAAGAGCATAATCCATTACCTCGCAACTTAATGTATAAACATACAGATTATTCAACTGATAAAATGGTTTCTTACCTTCAACATATTTTATTTCAAACATTGTATTGTCAAGAGGAAAATAAATTAAATCTCCCTCTTCAGGTCTTGTTGCTAATTCTACTTGACTGTCTGAATTTAAAAATGGACTGATAAAATCTTCATATCTTTCTTTTGATATGACAAATGTTACTGCATCTGTAGTTTGAACTCCAAACTTTTGTAAGATATCTCCACTACCTTCAAATCCTTGATAATTTAAAAGATATGCTTCCATACGATAAGCATCATCAAATGTAGAGGAAACAACCTCTTTCATGATGGTCTTTTTGTTTATAATTTTACGAGGAAGGTATACTATATCTTGCCCATAAATTTTTAATTGCTCATTTATAAGATCTTGAACTAATCTCTGTTCACTTGATGATCCTTGAAGAAAATACGGAGAAAGTGGCATAACATTATCCTATGAGATCAAGTGGTGGTAATTCGTATTCTGTCTTGAGTGTGTTTTCTAGTTCTTCTAATTCTCTGATAGCATCTTCATAAATCTGTCTTCCATTTAACTGAACTCCACCAGGTAACATTACACCTTGGAACTTTATCAAGTTCATTCCCCATTGTTTCTTAATTAATGATGTTGCATATTTCTTCAACCAAAAATCATTATAAACTTTAGGTGCATCTGCTGGATCTAAAAGACGATAACCATCAATAACAATAAATGTATCATCGGACATTTGTGCAAAATCTATGTCTAGATATAACCTACCTCTTTTTTTATTAAATCTTATTTGGGTATCTGGTGTGATAATACGACTTAAATCTTCAAGATATGTTTTTGTCATTGCATAGTTCATCAAATCAAGTGCACCATAATAATACAAATCATTCAAAAATATCTGATATTTAATATTAAATAAACCACTGGATATTGTGTTATTATCCATTTTTAAAACTCTTTCTACACCTATTACGTGATCTGGTAATTGTATAAAGTTTTGATTTTCATCAAAACTAGTTGTAGTTATACCAACTGTTGAATTAGCAGTAGTTGTAGTAATTCCAGTTCTTAGTGTATTTCTGTTATCTTCTGTAATCTTATGCTTTAATAACATTCTCTCACAACCATCAAAATGACGATCTTGAAAGTACTGAAGGGCATCATCTATTAAATCTTCAATTTGATCCTCATCCACATTAACTTCCAGCACAGGATATCCCAATCTTCTTAGGCAATAATCAATTAGTTCCTGTCTAGTGGATGGTTTACTCATTTTTTCTCCTTTTTCTTATCTTCTTGCAATTGAAGCATTTCTTTTTGTAAATCCATGTATTCTTTTGTCATGGATTCCATTTTTGCCTCTAATAAAATATTCTGATTAACTAATGTTGCTAATTTTTTATGGTAATGATTAATCAAAATGTTCACATCAACTTCACTATTCATAGTATTAGAATTGACCTCCATCTATTGTTGTTGTCCACTTCGGTACGCCACTGGCATCCGTTGTGAGTATAAAGTTAGAAGTAGTTATACCTGCAGTTGTACCTGCAGAAACCACTGATTTACCTTGACTATCAAAGTAAAGAATTCCATTACCAGATGTTGCAAAATCATGATGTTGGAAATATAAACCTTTTATATCTAGGAATCCTCTCAATCCACTTACAATATTACCAGTGTTAGTAGCATCTGGAATATATGTAAATGACCTTTCAGGTGCATTACTGGTTTCACCTGTACTATCATTATAACCAAAAAATCCAGTTTTGTTGTTTGCTACTCCAGTTCCAGTATTATAGTTAAAAGTAATACCACGATCAGTATTGGTATCAAATCCATGAACAACTGTTAACTGTGTGTTAGTTGCTATACCAGCAGTTGTTTGTCCATCAATGAATACAGTGGATACACCAGCAGATGAACTATAAGAGTGTATAGTTGTTGTACCTGCACCAGGAAGACCAGCACCAGATATCGTATCTCCAGTGTTGATACCTACGATTGAATCTAAAGTAATTGCAGATGTTCCAGATCCAACAATTGCTACTACAGTTCTCTTACTTGTTACATCACCAATATTCATTATTGGATCGTTCAATGATGTATTTGTAGAGTTAACAGTAGTCGTAGTTCCATCAACTTGCAAACTACCTTTAATTATAACCATACCATCACTATCCAAACCATCTGGGTATGGATCAATGAATATTGTATTATTAGCACCAGATTTAGATCTAATTACATTAGAAGAAATACCAATGTTATCAACAATGAACTCACCAGTGGGAGGAGTTATTATCTCAACAGGAACATTATTATAAACCCAACCTTTACCTGTTACCTGAACTAAATCTGTCCCGTCTTCATCATATTCGATACTTGCGTCTTCACTTGCACCAAAGGTTAATTTAGTATCATCATTAATAATGACCTGACCACCACCGTTAGTTACAAATTTTATATCTCCATCAATATCATTTGAATATATTGTATTTCCATCAAATGTTAACTGATCTACAGTCCAACTATCTACTCTTGGTAAAACTTGAGATGCATATGCTGCCCCAAAACCTGAAGCACTACCACCTGGATGTCCAGTGTAGTTAACTGCTAAAATTGGTATAAATCCATTTGCTGTTGTACCACTATTAGCATTTGTCTTACCTCTAACTTCACCTGGTGCATTTCCTATTAAATCAGTAAAATATCTACCACCAATCACTATTGGGTTTGGATCTGGACTTGTATTATCTCCAACAAAAAGTCTCGAACCCAGATTCCCACTAGTACCAGGTGCAATCGTTACAGCAAGTTCTCCATAATTTATGGTTGATGGAGCAGCATTGCCAGTCGATCTTTTTACTCGTATTATGCTGGCCATTTAAAAACTTCCCCCATTAATGTTTAAATTTTGTGTTGCTCCTGGTGTTAGTTCTAATGTTGCTTCAAATTTACTCGTTGATGCGTTGAAGACCAAGACCATTCCATTTTGTAGACCACCAGATATATCCACGTCTGATAATCCACCTAAAGTTCCTCCACTACCAGATAGAGAGGATATAACTTTATTCGCATTTCTTGAACCGACTCTGACTTTTATTTCAGACATTTTAATTAACCTGTAGTGACTCCAGCAGTAACAATTGCACTTCCACTAACAATTCTTGTTTTTAAAGAACCATCATTTAATAACACATCATAACTGTATCTACCTGCTTTCAAAGCAGATGTAATAGACGACCCTAATGCAATTTTTAATGCTCCTTGAGTTCTATTTGGAAACGACACCGTAAATGATGCCTTATCTGTTAATGAAGCAGGATGTTTTTTTAGTTTTGATATGGCTGAGTAACCTGTCAAATCTAAAGGTGAGTTTGCTGAATCCTCCAAATTGAAAACTTGGTTAAAGTCAGCACCAGCATCAATTACTATGTTACTAATATATGCTGCCATTATTTAACTAATTAGAATCTGTCTTGGAATATTTATAAATCATTTATCCATAATATTTTTAAGAAGAGTTTTTATCTCATTCATATCCTCTTTTAAAGAATCCAAATCACTACGCATATCATCAAATTTCTTTTTTTCTTCATATTTTTTCTTTGATAGTTTTATAAACTTATCAAATTCGCTTTGATTTTGATTGACGATTGCATTTGAATCTACATCTCTAACAAGAGAATCTTCAGATTCAACTTTTAAGTAATTTTCCATTAATCAATTTGAAATGATCTAAGTGCAATTGCTCTAAAGTTTTTAACTCTAGGTGGTTTTGCTTGATTAGTGGATGTCATTACAACTTTAATCATAAATGATTTAAACTGTGCAGTATTTTCTACAGTAAATTTGTATTCACTAAAGGTATCTCTACTTTTATTTGGATTTACAACTTTATCTGGTAGTCCATTAGTATTAAATGGTATGTAAGTTGAGTGATCATCATCACCATCACCTCTAATCAATTTATAAAATACTCTGATATCTGCTTCTGCTTCCCTGTGTCCATCAAATTGAACAAATAAAGAGTTAGAAACAAATTCTAAATTAATCATTTTTGTCTCATATATTGAAGTATTTGGATCAGAACCAGGAATTTTTGGTCTACTATCAGTTTCAAAATTATCAACTTTATCATCAACAAGGTTACTTACTGCAATAATATTTGGATTTTCCAAATCAATTATTGGTGATACGTCTGGATTGCTAGTTGAAAGTGTAAGTTCTAAAGCAAATGATTTTTGATTAGAAAGTAAATTATATTCATTTGGTGTTGATGCAATCATTCTAGGATCATCAAAATAATTTAACTTGTTTAAAGCAACAGATTCATAACCCTTATCACTAAACGATGCTTCATTACCACTTATACTTGTTCCAGAGATGGTTTTAACTCTTGCAGATAAACTTGTATCTGAAGGTGTTAATGATGTAATTTGTGGATTAATTGCTTCAAATGGAATATTTTGAGATACAAAAAGTGCACTACCTCCACCAGATTTAGTTGTAACAAATGATGGTTCAGTTTCTAATCCAGTAGTATTAATTCCAACAAAGTAACTATCAAATGTTTTTTCTCTAGGATCAATATCGTGCTCTTTGTTAATTTTTCTTAGAGATACACCATTAAACTCATACTTATAAACTAAAGTATTTGCTGCATGATTTGATTTCAAACTCGAATCAATACCTCTATCAGCACCATCAATAGTGATTGTATTACCTGAGATTGTATTGTATTGAATAATTTCTTTATCAATAAGAAGATAACCAGCTTTTCCAGCTCCTACCGCACTACCTTCAAATGTTGTAAAGTTAGTTCCGCTTGAAAGACTTATTGTTGTTGAATCATCATCAATATTATTTGTCAATACTGTTGGAGCACCATCAGGGTGGAAGTTGGAAACTTTAACTTTGTTAGCACTTGAGTGCATTCCATGATTCTTATGATCAAACTGTAAAGTATAACCATCTCTTATTGAATCTGGGTTAACTGTAGCAATAGTACTATTTGCAATAGTAGTTTGAGTTCCACCACTAGCATAATGAACTATGTCTCTATCAGATTTAAATTCATCTTTAACATTATCCAATACAATTAAATCTGTATTGTTTATACTTGAAGCATCCTTAACAACTGCTCTTACTCCAGATCCCGTAAAACCAACATTTCCTAATAGTAATAAATCACCAGCAGCATAACCAGAACCAGCAGTGGTTACAGTAACACCACTATCTGCTACAATACTACCAGCAGAAGTATTAACAACTACTTGTACAACTGCACCAGTTCCCGAACCTGTTAATGATGTAACACTAACATTAGTAAATGTTCCAGATGTCAATCCAATACCACTAATACCTGCACTATCTCTTACAATGCTTAATTTACTTGCCCCAGTTGCTAAAGGCCCACCAGTTGCAGATATTCTTCCAGTATTTACAACACCTGTTGCACTTGTTTGTCTCACTTCCTCACCTTGTGCGAAAGTTGCAGAACTAGTAGATGATAATTTAATATTAACTTTCTTTGAAAATGCTACAACTGGATTTTCTTTTTGAATTTCACCAACAGGTAATTCACTATTGTAAAGTAAAATACTCGATGGTGTATTTGTAACAAATTCTGCTTTATTAAGTTTAAATTTAAGATCTTCATATTGACTTGGTGTCCAAGTGCTATTATTTTGTGATTTAAATAATGAACCTATAACTGGTTGACCACTATTTACTCCACCATCAATAAGATCACTTTCCCCTATCCTATTAATAAAACATAGGTAATTAGGTGTGTTGGGTGCTCTAAAGACAAGACAATATTCATATCCAGCTTGTAAGTAAACTGGAGATGGGAATTTAAATAAAGTCCCAACACTACCATCATCAGATAAATTTACGTCCTTTGGGTCTACTTTAGTTTCTCCAAAAGGAACAATTTTTTGAGTTGGTATGCCATCTCTCATTGTTCTTACTTGAACTGTACAAGGAAGTCTATCATCTTTAGTTTTGAAATATATCTCACAACTAGTAATAAAAATACCACTTGGATAATCACTTGATTCTACCGAGAATGATTGTGCTAAAGGATTTGGACTTCTTCTTCTTCTTCCTCTTCTTCTTTGAACTCTAACGTCAGTAGTTTGACTAACTTCAGTTCTATCTCTGGTAAATTCTCTGGTTACATCTTGCTGCTCAGTTTGAACTCTTTCAACTTGAGGTGTTCTAATTGAAAGTGCTTGTTCTTGAGTGCTGGTAGCAAATCCACTTGATAAGTATTCTATTTCTGCAGAACTAGAACCAGGATCTAATATAAGGGCGTTAGTTGCACTTGTTGTCACTCTTATAGTATTATTACCAGTACTAAACAAAGGATTACTTTTAATTTTTGGATCAGGAATGTGTAAAGAGAATATTAAATCACCAAACTCATCACTAAACAATCCAAAATCTCCAACTTCACACTCAGCAGTTCCTGAAGAGTTTACAAGGTGCATTCCTTTTGTAACGTATCCACGATGATCAATATTATTTGGAAGTCCCAAATCTGCAGTATCAATATTTAATACTTGACTTGTACTTGAATATGCTGTAGGAAGAGTCACTTCACCAAGACCTGGTAATATACATCTAGTCAAAGCTCTTGTTGCACCATTGAAAGGCCCCTGATTATGATCTGGTTGTGCTACTCTACATTTAATTCTAGGAATTCCAAGAACTGTTGCAGCAACTGAAGTTTCAACTATATCACCAGTTTGAAAAGTACCTCTTTTCATTGTAATGGGAAGATACTTAGGAACTGCGTACTCAGTCAAATCCGTATTTTCCATGAATACGTAAAATTTTGTATTTGGTTTTACCCTTTTTACAGTTACTTGAATATTTCTAGATCTTACATTGTATAAAACATCAATCCCTACAACTTTATTTCCCAAATCAATAACTTCTTGACCTGCAGATAATTCAAGACCAAACTCTCTTTCTATACCTGACTCCTCAAAAGTTTGTCTTATCGTATTTCTAAAATCAGTAACAGTTGTAGTAGTTGTGGTTCTACCTCGTCTTTGTACAGTTACATCTCTATTAGTAACTTGCCTGTTTATAACATCCTCATCAACCAATGTAGCACTATCTCGACCATTCCAAGTAATTTCAGTAGAATTCCAGAAACTAGATGCCATTCCACCATTTTCACGATCTTCTACTCCCAACATCGTTGCTATCGCATCATAGGCATTATCAATTTCAATAGTTTGTGGAGTTAAAGGAGTTTCTTCAATCCAAAAATCAGAATTAGGAACTAGTTCAATAGTACCAACAAAGGTATCAACCATAAATGGGTTTACATTTTCTGTTCGAGTTGCGGATGGTTGATTTATAAATGTAACTTCATCATATTTTAAAGTTAATGCAGCACCACCTCTAGTAATATTACCGTCAGTAAAATCAGAAACAAAATTATAATCTGTAGTTGTTGGGTTTGCTTGGGTAGTAACAGTTTCAAATACCAACCCAACATTTCTCTCTGTAGATCTTGGTCTCAACTCACTTTTTTCAATGTCAATATCAAATTTAGATTCTCCAGTTAAATTATGAGAATTATGATTCCTAAAATTATCAACAAAGAAACCAGATTTAAATTTATCTAATCCAGTATTTGGATCTTTAACTGATAAATTCTTAGTGTCAGTCTCTAATAATGATAATGTTGTATAATTTTCTAAATTTTTAATTCTATTCTCAAGACTACCAATATCTCTCATGGTAAATCTCTTATGAGGAACTGTTTTTACTAAAACTTCAGATTGTGCATTTCTAATATAAGGTGGAAGTTTAATTGTTGCTACCTGAAAAGAATTCTCATCTTGTAATGGTGCTTTTGGGTATCTAGATGGTGTTCCTTCCTTAGTAACAAATAAACCACCATCAGTTAAATAAAGTCTATCAATTCTTCCTAGATAATAAGAATAATCAACAACTACAGTTTTACCAGATACCACTGATTCTGAATTTGTTGATGAAAAATTCCTAGAGGCAAATGAAAATGGTGAAATACTGCTTCCTGTATTGTATGGTGCAACTCTAGGTCTAAAATCGATAAAATCAGAGGCATAATCATCAAAAACATATGGTATATCTTTTGAGTAATCAAGGGTATTATAACTATTAACTGTCTCTATATTTCCAGATATTTCATCATTAACAAGATTATCAAATATAACTGTTAATTTTCGAGTTGGTTTTTCTACATTTGGTTTTCTAATAAGTCTAGAAAAATCAGAAAATTCTACTCTCTGTCCGTTATCTAAATCAAAATTCTTAAAAATATTTCTATCGCCAGGTGTAACTCCAGTTATTGTAGCAAATATACCAGAGGTCTTCAGAGAGATGTTTTCACCAACTTGGAATAATTTTTCGTTTTCGTAAACAAAGGATAACTGAGTCGCTTGTACAACTACTACACGAGCAACTGCACCTGATTCACTACCAATAAATTGTTCTCCAACAGTAACATTTCCACTAAATGTATCAGTTTGATTTGTAACACCAATCAATGGTAGATCTGGATCAGTTGAATCATTGGATTCAAATACAGCTAAAACACGAGTTACCTCTGGAACATTTAATGAAATATCTTCGTCTTGAACTCTTGTCCCGTAAACATTGCTAGCTGTTAATCCATCATTAAATGATGTAGTTGTAATGCCAGAACCAGATAAATCTGATCTGTTAATTATTAAACTATTACATCTTGACAAAGATTTTTCTTTTGATGATAATTTACTTCTTCTTACTGCAACAGTTAAAGTTGCAGTTCCACTAGCATCTGATAATCCACTTATAGTAACTGTTTTAAGATTTGCATTCACATTTACCATTGGTGGTAGAAGTTTTTCTACTACATCATCAAGTTCCAAAACATAATTTGATGTGCTAAATGGTTCTAAGAAAAGATTACTTGTATCACCACTAAGATCACTATCAATATTAAACGTAGCAACTCTATTACTAAAACTCTTTGTAATTTGTTTTCTTGTGATATATGAACTGTCTAAAACGTTCATAGATGCAATATATTTGTCTGTTAACTTAACTCTAAAACCAGGATCATCAGATTCTTTCAAAGTTGGAACTGCTACAGTAATACCAGTAGGTGAACTTGCTGTTATTGCTCCAGTGCATATTCCAGTGATTGATTGGTTTGCTGCAAGAGTAACACTATCTTTAGTAACAGCTGTTACTGTATTAAATGTGGGGTCAGTAAATTGAGGTAATGGAATTGATATGATATCATTAACTTTTAATTGACTTCTAAAATCTGCAATTGCTCCACAAGTTAACGTAGTCCCAGTAATTGAAAACTCTACACCTTCATTGAATACTCGTTTTCTACTATCTAAAACTGTATCTGCTGTAAATCCAGATGAACCTACTGACTTTATATCTTCTAAACTATTATCAGTAGCACTAATTATATTATTTCCAGATTCCACCCCATTAATAATTAATGGTTCATTAATTTGGAATAGTCCAGTAACATCACGGAGAGTAATAGAAGTTGCATTACTTACTGCTGCAACTGCGTATCCAACAGATCCACTAAATTTACCTTTTACATGAGAATGAATTCCAGTAGAAAAACTATTTGCAGTTGTTAAAACTGTGTAAAGTTGAATATCATATACTTTTAAATCATATGTTGATAATGAAGCAGATGTACCTACTACTTTTTCGGAAAAATCAAAAACTCTCGCATCACCAATAACAGTACCCGCAGCTGCCTGATTTAAACCTAATCTCCTATTTCTTAAACTAATTGATGCATTGCTATCAAATCCAATACTTGGTGTTCCTTTTATATTTGTTACTTGAATAGAGTTACCTATTCTAATAGGAACACTTTGATTTTCAACTAATTTAGTAGTTCTTGGTTTTAAAACATCAAGAGATGTAGTGGATATTTTTTCTACCTCATAACCTCTCACATATGCTTTTCCTGAAGAAACTTGCAATGTGAGAATGTCATCTTCTGGAATATTTCCGTTTTGTGTTTGTTGTGTATCTAGATATATTCCTCGATTTCCAATTCTATCATTTAAAGACTCTCTAGCACTAATTGAAAATGGTTTAACATAATAATCTCCAGATTCATCATATGTTCTTCTTGCTAATTCTTGTGAAATAATATTATAATCAGATCTAGCTACTATGTCTTTTACGACACCATTTTCCACTCTCATTAATTCAACAAAATCACCATCATTAGTGTCTGTTAAAAGTTTTTTATGTAAAACTGTAGATAATTTAAATCGATCTGCACCTGGTGCTGCCTCGTTTGAAAATCCTTTAGCGTTATCATATAGATCAGAGTTAACAGAAGAAGGCCCTACTGTTTCCTCTTTTAGTAAAAAACCAACTCTGTAACTTGGTGTATTTGTGTATTGATCTAATATTATAGTTGAAGTAACATTTTTAACAAAAAATCCACGGATAAAAAATACACCTTCACTTACTGAAAATGCTGAACCAACAGATGTCGCATCGGATGTTATGCATCTTGCAAATTGACTATCTGCTGCTATACTTGTATTCAAGTAGTTTATATTTGAAAGAGTTATTAAATTTTCACCATCTAAAAAAGAAGAAGTTATTCCATCTACTCCCGATTTAATATACTTAACATATAAAGTATCAAAACCATCTACTGACTCTGATGATGTTAATCTATTAACTACTACAGCCTCTGCTCCTGATGTTTCTCCTTTAATTCTTATTGTATTATCTACTAAAACTTTTGTATAGTTATTAACTGGAATATTTAAAAAGTTAGGATCTATCTTTACTGAAAAATATTCTTCATCATATGTTGTTCCACCAGGAATTACCATAGATCCTTCTTTAAAGAAGTGTTGTCCAAATTTTTCAACCTGATTTTGAAGAATTGACTGTAATGTTGTTAATTCTCTTGCTTGAACTGGAAATCCTGGTTTAAACAAAACTTTGTGATAGTTTTTGCTATCAACAAAATCGTCAAAATAAGGAGAAACGTTTAAATTTGTATTCTGAGGCATCTTTTTAGAACTCTATGACTATTTTTACTTCTTCTTTTTGTGAAGATGTTCTCGTAACTGGTGCTCGATTATCTATGTATATAATCTCACCAGAATATTTTTTAACATCTGGACTTGCTTTTCCAAGATTAAATGTCTGACCGAGAGAGACATTTCTTCCACCAACTACAGTTGAACTTTTATCATTAAATGTTGTGTCAACAACTAAATTTTCTGGAGATCCTCCAGTAATAGCAGTGTTTAATCCAACAAAATCAAGTTTTTTATAAGAGTATTCTGAAAGAGTAGAAAAACCAACTGGTTGATAGTATTTTAAAATTCCAGTATCTGGATTCCAAGATGCTACATAACCCACTGCGGTAGACCCAACTCCAACTGTTTGTGTAATCAGTGTGTTTGGACTATAAGAAACATTTGAAGTAGTAAGTCCAGATGATGCATCTGGTTTTAACTTTAACGCACTCAAATTAGTCGCAGTCGTATTATTTAGAAGGTCAGTGCCACCAAATTGTAGAGGATTTTTAACCAAACCTACACGAGAAAAATCGTTTCCAACAACATAATCTGGCACATCATCTACATTGTTATCATATTTGGAATACAACATGACTCTAAATCCACCTAGTTCACGATATATGTCCGCACCATGTCCACCTTTAGGAGGTATTACAACTTCAAACTCTGCACCAGATCCCACTATAAGTGTTTTTCCTCCGAAAGTTCCTGATTCAAATCTAACTGAAGCATAAGTATATCCCGTTCCACCAACAACACCCTCAATACTTTCTACAACTCCACTGTTAATATTGATAGAAACTGTTCCACCTGTTCCATCTCCAGTGATTGGGATACCAGAAATTGTTCCAGTTGATGATACTGTTCCACTGTCATCAATACTGTAACCAGATCCACCGTTCTTAATAACCACGGTTTCAATTTTTCCATCAACAGCAGCATCTTTTATATTTGAGTTAGTTGCATCACCCCATTCTTTTGGTAGTGGTATGTATGCAGTAGTTACAAACTTAACTATATCTGATGGTGAAATAGTATAAAGATACTTCCATAAGTAACCATCTGAACCATTACCTGCTTCTTGAGGTACTGTATTTGTATGAGTTGGTTCAAATAGTGATTTTTGGCCATTTGGATTATCTGGATTTGATCCATTGTTAATACACAAATATAGATTAAATTCTGAATTCAATACAAAATAGTTTGACCCATATAATGTAGTGGACTTAGTTTGTGGAGTTCTATTTGTAGAAGAATAATTATTTCTGTACATCTCATAAATTGTTCCTGTTTGCCAATCTAGTCTAGGAACAACTCTTCTAACATCATTTGAAGTTATTTTTTTCAGGAAAAGCATACTATCATAGTAAAAATTCTCTTGATCAAAAGCGTCCACAGGATTTGGTACAGGATTTCCCCAGTCTGAAGCACCATAATTTTTTACATCGACATTCTTCGGATTTGGATGTCCCAAAAAACTATAATAGTTATTATTTCCAGTTGTGCCAATACCTACAAAACTGTCTATAAAAGTTTCTGCGTTTAATATACGATATTGGTCAGTGATTATTGCTGGCATTGATACTTACATTTTTTGATTATTTATACCTCTTATGTATAAAGTGTTTTCAT
>FUFK010044879.1_pt2 | contig 22850 bp, 21 predicted proteins | sample 1021851 | NCBI WGS metagenome assembly FUFK01 (sample SAMEA51879418, study PRJEB19060) | metagenome
ANNTCNAGCGANANNGTNGANGAGGAAGAGGATANNGTNGTGTAGNTNCANGATCCGTCANNAAAGANNGCATTGCTGTTGTAATTGATAGCAATNGAATCCATACAGCCAGAAATCGGATCGCTCATCGGGCTGTAGGTCCACGANACACCNGCCGTCCAAGGATCAGCATCGCCAGCATCGTAGGCACCTGCACCAAGTTGATGCAAAGGCGAGCCCCATGTCGGACGGAAGTCGGCGTTGGCTGGATCCTCAAGCATCTCGTGAATCTGAACTTGACGAATCGAACTGACGTTGCTGACAACCACCGGCATGAACTGTTGCGTGATGTTGCCGAGTCCCAACTGTGCCTTGTGATTTCGTCCCCAGCAGGTCAAATCACCGTTGTCCAAAACGGCGCAAGCGTGTCGATAATTCAGGTTGATGGATGCTGCTGTTCGGCCATTTCCAAAGTTGACGTATTGGGTTGCTGTCGAGGCGACACGCAATGTGTACGAGGTCGTACTATTCCCAAACAAGCCCCACACATCCTCTCCCCAACAGGCCATGCTTCCGTTGACCAAATGAGCACAACCAACGTCTTGACCGAGCTCAACGGAGTGAGCAACCATGTCCAACCCAATCACGTACTTCCATGACAATTCCGCTGCTGATATTGTTCCCTGTCCAATCTGAAATTCCGTGTTTCTTCCAGCGCACACAACGGAGCCATTGTCCAAGGTTATGCAAATGAAATCCTTTGCCATACTCATGGAAGCTATCGTTCTTCCAATAGGAAGCGTGAGTGCAATGGGCGAAGTTTGAGATGTGGTGTTCCCAAGCCCGAATTGGCCATCTGCGTTTTGCCCCCAACAAGCCGCGGAACCGTTGTCCAGTTGGGCACAAAACTCGTTTCTTCCTGCGTGGACACTGAGCGGGGTGCTCGCGCCGTTGAAAGTGACAGTGTGCGGGGTGAGGACGTCATTGCTGGACGAGTTGCCAAGTCCAAGTTGACCGAGATTGTTCTTCCCCCAACACTTCACACTATGATCGCTGAGAAGAGCGCATGTCGCTGAATTACCGGTGGCCACACTGATGACAGTGAGGCCTGCTCCGACATTGACAGTCGTCGGTTCCCAAACACCATTCGTTGATGTGTTTCCAATACCGAGTTGTCCATCGCCATTGGCACCCCAACACACCAAATCACCATTGTCAAGCACAGCGCATGCATGGGAATTCGGCGTCCATCCTTCAGCTCCTGAATCATCGATACCCAGTGAGGTGATGGTACGCCCAGTGCCTAAGTCAACGTATTGTGGTGCCTCCTCTCGCCCGCTGGTATATCCTAGACCGAGTTGTCCATGATCGTTCCTTCCCCAGCAATAGAGCGAACCATTATCGTAGATGGCGCATGAAATCTGATTCCGAGCCTCAAACATGNCGTCATACCCTTGAACATAGCCGTTCCAGTTGCTCCAGTGCGATCCATTTGGCAAGGGATTTGCGAAGACATCATCCGAGCGATGATCGGCTACAGAGTCAACAGCATTTCGATGCAGCGTTGAATTCTTGTTGTTGATACCACCATCGGTGAGGAAGATGATGTCGTTCTTGCCGGTTGAATTGAACACCGTGTTGTTGTGGATGTTGTGATAGTCGCCCTTGACCATCAATCCACCAGCGGCGTTCCAGATGACGTTATGGTGCATGGTGCCGTTGGCACCCGTGCCGACCTGATTGATGGGTGCATCAAAGCGAGCACCGTACTTGATGACGTCGTGAATCCAGTTGTAAGCAATTTCAGCACCCGGTGCCTCACCTTGCATGACTTGGACAACGGCACCGTCCGTTTGCAGATGGCCAACGTCCCACACCTCGTTGTAGAACACCTTGGGCGCATCACCGATGGACAGCACCGAAGAGGCGCCCGTCAAGTGAACCGTGTTGTTCGTGAAGTACATGTCTCGACCGCCTTCGTAAATCGTGACCATCAGTCCTTTCTGGTCAGCAGCTGACCAATCGATGGCATGGAAATAGGAATTGTTCACCGTGTTGTTGTTCGATTGGCCCGGCGAACCTTGGAATTCGATGGCTCCACCGTCGGTGTTGGTGATCGAGATGTTGTCAACAAAGGAGTTGGTTGAACGGTAGAATCGAGTCATCCAGCGGTCGTCTTCGGATTCACCAGCAATGCCCAATCCACGCTTGGACGTACTCGGGTATTCGAGGGTGGCGTTGGTGAAGGAACACCCATCGCACTCGTTGAAATTGACCGTCGTGCCAAAGAAATCGACGCCTTGAATGGTCACGCCGTCCGAATTCTCAACGCTGATGGCGAAGGGTTGCACCTTGACACGGAGGTCCAGATCGTTGGCGTCCTGGCCGGACGGCGTCTTGTAGTGCAGGCGGTTGTTCGTGTTGTTGAACCACCATTCGCCGTCCTCGTCAATGAGTTCACGCTTACCCTCTAGGATGTAGGCATGGTGCTTGGTCTTCCACCCCACACCGGTGCCGTCGTAGGCGAAGGTGCCGTTGTTTGGATTCCAATCCGTGATGATGCGACTGTTGCTGCGGAAGGAACCCAAGTTCATCACGGCAATCGCGCCCACAGGGTCGAGACCGGTGGCGTTCACCGTCTCGTTCAAGCCGGTGTGAACCCCCGTTTCAGGCCCTGCATCGGTCAACCAGCCTTTGGTGTAGGCGTTGTTCGAACCGGTCAACGTTCCCTCGGCCCAGTAGGAGCGATTGAACACCGTTTCGTCATCGAACTCGGCGTTTGGCCAGCGAGCAGGCACCTGTTCGTCGTAAGCGAGGAAGAGCTGCCAGCCATCGACCGGAAGGGTGACTTCCTGAATGCCGTCGCTGTCCGCAGCCCCCCAAGAAACGTTCAGATCGTCCGTGATGCTTTGGGTTCCGTCAAACACGACTTGAGCCCCATCCGCAGCCCGAATCAACAGGTTGTCTTTGTTGGAAACGGTGACATTTTCGTGATACAAGCCGCTGGCGAGGATGATCTCGTCGTTGGCTGAAGAGATGTTCACGGCATCCGATAAGGTGGCTTTCGGACAAGACCACGTGCCGTCCCAGTCGTCCGAACCTTGGGCGGCATCGACGTAAATCGGTGTGCCTGAGGCCCGCGTGATGCTGTCGCAAGCAGCGTTGAGCAACGAAGGATTCGTTTGGTCGACCAAAGTCCAACCTCGATAGGATTCGACGTAGGCGGTTTGCGCCAACATGACCATCAACAACGAGAGGACGAGCGCCTTCCGTTGTTGTGAATCGTTCAGCATGACGCCACCTCGCTGTGTCTTGCAGGTTGTTGGCGTATTTAACCACAAACCCTGTATCATCAGCGCCTCCCCCTAAGGGGGAGGCGAATTCATTCATTCCTCCTCAGAAAAAGAACCGGAAATTCCGCTCGCTGGTGAACCAGAATCTAACGGCTCAGCAAGGCGAGATTCACCGGGCCAATCGCCCTTGGCAGCGACCGGCCAACCGCTCTTTTTGGTGTTGAATCCGAGGTTGGAAAAACGGCGACGGCATTGGCGCCAAACGGGCAACAGGTAGCCAACTTTGGAACGTTCACCGAAGGTCCAGCGCCAGGGACAGCGATCCATGCGACTGACCCAATGATGAACGAGGTTTCGAAACATCGGCTCCTCAGGTCCACCTGGGACCAGCCACGATGCGATGTTCACCGCGCCCGACGAGCCTCGAGTTTCCGACCAGCACGTCAATTCCATGCCGCGCATGGGTCCGTTCAGAACCTTGAGTCCAAGGGTGCGCGCCGACTGGGCCATGGGCATGATGATGGCAAACCGGTCGACAAGACGTGAGCCTTCATGGCGTTCGAGAGCCCAGCCCGCTTCTTCAGCGAGTTCGCGGAAAATTCGGATGGCCTGAATGCTTGACACGCTGACCTCAAGGTCGAGTGTCGCCTTTCTGACCATGAACATTCGAGACGACGGAAAGGGATGAACCCTTTCGTCATCTGGCTCTCGCTCAAGGCTTTGGGCGAAGATATCGTGCGTGCGATTGCGGCGCTTTCACGGCCGTCGCCCCTGAAGGGCGAGGTGTTCCCGTGGACAAAGACCGATGGACGAGCCGCGCTCACGCAAGAACCGGTTTCAACCGGCGTGCGAATCGGCAGCGATCGGACCTTGCTCAACCAAAGAGCGAGCCAAGACCGTCGAAGCCTGCTTCCTCTTCTTCTTCTTCCTCTTCTGCTTCTTCAGCAGCAGGGGCGTCAGCACCGCCAGCGGCGGCAGGGGCAGCAGCAGCTGCTGCTGGAGCAGCAACAGCTTGGGTCATGGCTTCAGCGATGTCGACTCCGGCGAGGGAGGCCACAAGGGCCTTCACTCGAGCGGCGTCAGCGTCGACGCCAGCGCCCTTCAGGACAGCCTTGACCGACTTCTCATCAATCTCTTTTTCAGCAGCGTGCAACAGCATAGCAGCGTATACGTATTCCATTTCTTTTCACCTCAGTGTTTTTTGTTTGTTCAGCCGAACAGGCTCCCAAGACCGTCAAAGCCGGCCTCTTCTTCCTCTTCTTCCTCTTCTTCAGCCTCGGCTGGGGCATCAGAAGCGCTCGTGTCAACAGCGGCTGCGGCGGAAGCGGCTGCCGTAGCAGCAGCGCCCATCATGGCAGCCAATTCGTCGTCGAGTGCGTCGGGGCTCAGCGTGCCAGCAACGCCGAGGGCGCTGGCGTGGGCTCGAGCCACCAGGTGGGGAAGCGTTTCGGCCGTAGCGACCGCTGCTTCCAAAGCAACAGCCAGCGCTTCTCCGCTGGCCTTGGCAAGAAGGGTTGGCATGGTGGTTGGGGTGAACCACGTGATGTTGCAGGCGAGGTTGAACCCACCTGCGGCCATGCCGATCAAGTCTTGCTCGAATTGTTCGTAGTCAATGTCGAGGGTGGCTGGCTCAAAGAGCGTGCCGTCTTCGAGGGTTCCGCAAAGTCGCAGTCCCGTGACCATGGGGTTGATGCCAATCTTCGAGAGCATCATACCGAGTTCGCCTTCGAACACCTCGCCCTCTTCGAGGACGACGGTGCGCTTCTGAATTTCAACAGAGCCCTTCACGATCTTCGCAGGGATGCCCACCGAATTCAGGTCACCGACAATGGGGCCTGGTGGCATACCGGTGTCTTGCTTCTCCACCACGATTTGGTAGGGCGCAACATCGCCTTCTTTGGCTGCTCGACCGGCTTCGGTCTTCTTGAGTTCGGTGAACAACTCGAAGGAGTTGAGGTTTGACGACGAGACCAGGGCGGGCTGGACGGCGGATTCGTAGAGCTTCTCGAGGTCAGAGAAATCAAAACCAGCGCGTTCCCAAGCGATCTTCATCAAGCGCTTCTTCGCCACTTGAATCTTCATGTTTTCACGAAGCCCGGCTCGCATGCCAAACATGGCCGAGGCAGGAACGCCGTGAATGTCAACGACGGCGATGGTTTCGCCGCTGGTGAGCAAAGCGTGAAGGTCGCTGACGGTGTCCTTCTTCCAGGACATGACCTTTGGAATCAATTGATCACCTCGATGCGCTGTGATGGACCCATTGAGGTCTTGATGTAGAGGGAACGAATGTTGCCAATGCCACGCTCCAGCTTGTTGGTCACCCGGTTGTAGACCTCCATGGCGTTGGCCAGGAGTTCATCGTGCGATTGCTTGACGGTGCCAAAGGAGGCGTGGAAGGTCATCTTGTCGCCGGACTTGACCACGACGGTATTGGCGAGGCCCGCAGCGAGTGCCGCAGGGTCCAAGGTGGGTGGAACGGGACGTGGCATCTTTCCTCGGGGACCGAGGACGACACCCAAGTAGCGACCGATGAGGCCCATGTGAGGCACTTCGGAAAGGAAGAAATCGTACTGGTTGGCGACCTTCTTGGCCTGACCCTTCTTGCCACCGAAATCTTCGATGTCTTGGGGAGAGAACACGGTAATTCCGGCAGCTTTGGCCTTGGTGGCGGCTTCACCGGCGGCGAACATGGCCAATTTGAGTTCACGACCGCGGCCGGAGGGGAGACGAATCTCTTCCTTGATACGGTTGGTTGGGTTCTTCAAGTCGACGTCCTTGATGGTGAACGAGATGTCCACGGATTCGACAAATTTTCGCTCAGGGGCCGCTTCAATGGCCGCCTTGATTGCATTGCTGATTTTTTCTTCCATCTTGTATCACCTCTGCGGTCTGCGAGGTCGAAACCTCTCCCGCGGTTCGTGAGTTGTTCAGTTAAAGCGCTCGTCCCATTCTCCTTTTGCTATGATCTCGAGGGCTTCAACTGCCCAGTGACCGTCGACCTTGACTCGCATGGACACGCAGGTCCCGATGACCTCTCGTGTTTGTGCTTTCAAGTCCGCTCCGGTCAAGTGTCCAAGACCTGCTTTCTCACGGGCCACTTCCATGGCCTTTTCGAGGGGCAGGTCCTCGACTGCGGCGTCCATACTACCGTTGCACTTCTGCACACCCAAGGCTTTGATAATCAGCTTTGAGGTCCATGGCTTTGGCATTGTATCGACTCCTTCCATACGAACGTAGGCAGGCTTCCGACCAAACACCCCTATTTAATCGCGCCGCGGTGCTTCTGGAGTGTTTTCGAGTGGGTATTGTCTTGACAAAATACCAATTTTATTATGTGTAATGTAACATTCCGAGGGTTATGAACACGCCCGCACGCATTGTAACATTGGCCATGATGGTCCTTCTCATGACCGCCGTACCTGCTATTGAAGGGAATTCTTCCGGAAAGCACAGTCAAGCCGGCCAGGGTTGTNCCTGCCACTCCAGCGTTGGCGGCGTCACCGTTGGCCACAACTTCCCGTCCACCTACCTCGCCGGGGCCATGTACACCATCACCATCACCATCCAAAGCAGCGGCTCACCCTCCAGCGGCGGGTTCAACGTTGAGGTTGACAAAGGTCAACTCATGAGTCCGGGGACCGGCGTTCAAATCAACCAAGCCGGAGATTCAGCCACCCACAGCAACGGCAATCAAATCATGTGGACCTTTGATTGGATGGCCCCGTTCGGCAGTGCAGGTACCACCACGGCTGACATCGCCGTTATGGAAACCAACGCGAACAGTGCCAACAGCGGCGATGGTTGGGCCAACACCCAAGTGCAGATCCCCGAAGGACTCCCGCCCAACGACGCACCCGTGGCGTCCAACGTCCAAATCGCTCCCGCTCCAAGCCCGAAAACGGATGAGTCGCTTACTTTGACCTACGATTACGCGGATAACGACAGCGACCCTGAGTCCTCACAAACGGACATTCACTGGTACATTGACGGTCTTCACAACAGCGCTCACGATGGAAAAACGACCATCGAATCCACCCTCACCCAAGCCGGTCAGAAGTGGAAGGCTGAAGTCTCGCCGCACGACGGTCTTGAATACGGAGACGCCGTGATGAGCAACGAAGTGACCGTTGGCGATATTGACTCCGATGGCGACGGTGTGCTGGACGGCCAGGACGCCTTCCCCAACGATAGCAGCGAAACGACCGATTCAGACGGTGATGGCGTGGGCGATAACGCCGACGTGTTCCCGAACGATGGCACCCAAACAACCGACTCGGACGGTGACGGCTACGGCGACAACCCAACCGGAAACAACGCTGACGCCTTCCCCAGCGACGCCACACAAAGCACCGACACCGACGGTGACGGCTACGGCGACAATGCCTCGGGCAACAACCCCGACGCCTTTCCCGCGGACGGCAGCGAATGGGTCGACACCGACGGTGATGGCGTGGGCGACAACGCTGACGCTTTCCCGAGCGACGCCTCTGAAACGGTTGACAGCGACGACGATGATGTGGGCGATAACGCTGACGCTTTCCCCAACGACGCCACCCAAACAACCGACGCTGACGGCGACGGTTACGGAGACAACCCAACTGGCAACAGCCCCGATGCTTTCCCCGATGACGCCACGGAGTGGGTTGACACCGACGACGATGGTGTGGGCGATAACGCCGACGTGTTCCCGAACGATGCTTCGGAAACGGTCGACACCGATGGCGATGGCGTGGGTGATAACGGCGATGCCTTCGCAGATGACATCACGCAAACGACCGACCAAGATGGCGACGGCTACGGCGACAACGCTTCGGGCACCAACCCCGACGCTTTCCCGGAAGACGCCAACGAATGGATTGACACCGATGGCGATGGCGTGGGCGATAACGGCGATGCCTTCGCAGAGGACAGCACCCAAAGCACCGACAGCGACGGCGACGGCTACGGCGATAACATTCAGGGAACAAACCCCGACCTGTTTCCAAACGAAGCCACGCAATGGGCTGATAGCGATAACGACGGTTACGGCGACAACCCCGATGGCGTGAACGCCGACATCTTCCCCGACGACAGCACCGAATGGGCCGACAACGACGGTGATGGTGTTGGCAACAACGCTGACGCCTTCCCCGACGACGCTTCTGAAACGATGGATTCGGACGGCGACGGCATGGGCGACAACGAACAAGCCGTTCTCGAAGCCCAGCTCGCCAAGGAGGAAGAGGAAGCCGCTGCTGCCGCACAGCGAAACATGCTCATCGGCATCGGCTTGGTGATGATCATCATCACGGCCGCTGTGGTCGTCGTCCTGCGCAAGCGTATGGCTGAGGGCGAAGAAGTGGTCAAGGATTTCGACGCAGGCGGTCTTCCTGTCGGCATGCCCGATATGAGTGCCCAACCTGCAGGCACAACCTCCTCGATGGAAACGGTGCAAACTTACGCTGCAACCACGCCCATGCCTGACATGAGCGCCCAACCCGTTGCCACGCAGACGGTGGACGATAGTGCCCTCAGTACGCTGGTTGAACCCGAACCCGTTCAAGCCGTGGCAGAGCCCGTGGCAGCGAGTCCTGAGCCGGTAGCTGCACCTGTGGCAGCACCTGCTGAGCCCACCGTCGTCAACCAGTGGACCGACGAGAACGGCCACACCTGGCGCGTCATGAGCGACGGTACGAACCGATGGTGGAACGGTACGGACTGGCAGAAAGTTTGAATCCCAAATTGGGAGCTTGCCCGCCATGGACATCCGAGCTTTGTCCCTTGACGATGTTGAGGTCATGTGGACCATCAACGAGGAGGGGTTGCCGGGAACGGGGAAGGTCTCTCCCCGGGAACTCGCCGCTCTTCTTGACCTTGCATCCTATTCCATAGGAGCGTTTGCCAACGGAGGAATGCTCGGTTTCGTCATCTGCTTGCCACCTGCCACCGCCTATGGCAGCCTGAATTATGCATGGTTCAACCAGCGCTACGAGGCCTTCCTCTACGTGGACCGCATTGCCGTGGCCGAGGCGCACCGAAACGAAGGCGTCGGCTCGTTGCTCTACGAACAGGTGGCAAGGCATGCAGGCGAACAGAACATCCCGGTGGCGGCAGAGGTGAATTTGGAGCCTCCGAACCCGGGCTCAGTGCGTTTTCACCACCGATTTGGCTTCGAAGAAGTCGGTGAACTTCGCCACGAGAAGAAAGCGGTGACGATGTTCATGCGAGGGTCTTGATGACATTGAGTTGTGGCGGCTCATCTTCTCAAGAACCATCATCTATGTTTGACAAAAAACTGAAAGGATATAAATCGAAAAAGAACGAGGGATGAACATGGGAAAAAACTGGAACACCATATGGAGATACATCCACCTGACTCTCGGCCTCGTGCTCGTGGCCTACCATGCTCGCATTGCTTACTACCACCAAGGGATGTTTGGCGTGACGTCGGTGTGGTCACCAGAGACGGACAAATTCATCTCGACCGTCTTCATCTTCTTCGTGATGTGGACCGGCCTCGCCAAGTGGCCCATCTATCCATGGTACAAGAAGCGCCAGAACCGCAAGAAACGCGAGGCAAAGGCCAAATCTGCTGAAGCGTAAGCAACTCGGATTCCCGAGATGAAACGTTCTGGTCGGAAGATTATTTGGGGAGGAGGAGGACATCAGCAGTGCTTGAAAGGGATGTTAGATCAATCTCTTGCCCCTTCAAATCACAGATGGTATAACCCATGGTCTTGAGTTCATTGAACACTTCCAATTCCTCATCCCATTTTGGGTGAGATGTTCCCCAGCCGACTTCACAGAGAATCACCGGACGAGGGGCCCATGCCCGCAACGAATCGAGCATCCCACGAAGAACGAGATATTCTGAACCTTCTACATCGATTTTAATGAAGGTCGGTATCGCATCAGGTTTGCAATTTTCGAAGTCTTTGAGTTGAATGCGCACCTTTTCCATATCGTCCGAGGCTTTGGATTCAACAATGGTATTCCAGCCGAGGTTACCGTTGCTAGCGACAAAGAGATCCACTTCGCTATCGCTATCGCTCAATCCGTAGTGGAAGACATGAGCATCATAGGGTGCGTCGTGGAAGGTTTCCTCGCAAAGTTTGGCGAGGTGAGGAAGAGGTTCGTACAGGTACAATGAACCCTTGAAGTCAGTTTTTTCAGCCAGTAAACGAGAGAAAAAACCAACGTTGGCACCGACGTCAAAAACGACCCCATTCTGGTCAATGTAGGGAGCGATGGCTGAGACCAACTCTTCAAAAGCGGATTTTCGAATACGATACCATTTCATGGCCTCTTTGTGGGAGACGGTCATCGCAGATTGTTTCTTTTCGGTGGAAAGTAAAATCTGGTTTCTCAACCGAGTGAATAAATTTCCTCTGCCGAAGAAGTTCAAAATCCGCTTCATCGGCATGTTGATTCCTTAGACCGCCCCTTCTTATTGATTCCTACAATGAAATTAGGTAAGCAACAGAGGTCAACAATCTATGCCGTACCCGTCCAGCAAAGATTGTTCTGAACACTTGATTGAAGAATGAAACCGGAAGAAGGGCTAAACCCCCTCCTTCCCGTCATCCGTCATGGGCGAGGAAACCGAACATCAAGGCCCCCCACAACCCGTCGTCATTCAGGGGAACGCCATCATTGAGCCGACCGAGGTCGGTCAGGAAAGTTCTGCGGCAACAACCTCGACCTCATCAACAACCGCTCAAGACATGTCTCCTGTTGAGGAAGCCCTCGCCAAGGTTCGTTTTCTTGAGGAAAATAAGCCGAAGATTGCGGGCTTGTACACGGTGGGCGTTCTCCTCATGGTCGTCGTCCCTCTTTATCTCCTTCTCGTCGTCGACGTTTTGTTCACCGATGGCGCATTTTTCTGTTGCTTTTCTGCAGTGGTCGGGGTTGTGCTTATTTTGGTCGCTGAAAGCAAGCATTCTGGATGGAAACAAACCGTCCGGAGCGCCAAAGCCGACGCCCTTCAAATGTCCAGGGCGCCCGTGGAAGAGGCAAAGAAATACCCCGCCCTCAACGTGGTTGGTGGCGCTGTCATTTTGGCCAGTTTATTCTTTGAAATACCCCCCTTAGGCATTGTCGGCATCCTGTTGTTAACTCCCGGTGTGTCCGCAGCATGGACCTATGACAAAGACATCAAACGGGCCTTTGCTCAGGTATTGGAAGCACACGAGAAGAAAGGGAAGTGAGGCTTGATTGCGTTCAAAACGCACCCCGCCGCAAAGACGATGTTGGGATATTCGGGAAAATATCTATAACTTCAAAAATGGCTTTTTTAATCATGAACGATGGCCCCCCGGACACCTTGCGTCCGAAAACCATCATCATTCAGGGCCCTCAACTCGAGGAGGCTGAACAGTCAGTCCCTCTTGACGATGAAGGCCTTCCTCCACCGGTCAAAGCCGTCACGCCAGTAGAGGTTCCACATGCATCTGCAGGCGGCCATCTTCAATTGCGCATTGGTGTGAGCCTTTTGGCCGCGTTCATGCTCTCGTTTCTCTTCCTTGATTTGGTCCCCGAGACTGACCGGGAAGCCGTCGGCCTGTTTGCTGCCTTCTCGCTCGTGTTTGGGATGTTCTTCCTCGTGGTGGGTGCAAGCAAAGGCCAACCAAGGAAATCTCGACCAAAAACAGTCGTCATCGCCAATCAACAACTTGAGGACAAGAAAACGGGATCATCTTCAGCAGCCTTGGAGGCAAGGTCTGACAATCCCTGGATTGACGATGGGGACGAGACCCATTCATTCTGGGCGAGCATGCTGGAGGAGCAGCCCGAGCCCGTGGCTGTTTCTGCAAAGCAAACCAATAAGGAAATTCCAGTTTCATCAGACACCAATGATGCGCTCGTCCTGTATTTGGTTCTCATCATTCCTTTTGCGTTGATTTGTATTATCCTTGGAGGCTTAGAGGCATGTGGAGCGGTGTTAATCTGTTGCATGCCTGAACTGTTTGTCATTGCCCTGTTTGGGGACCAAAAAACAAAGTCGTCGGTAGTCGACGTTAATAATCAAATATTGAATACTCTGTTGGTGATCGGCGTGATCGTGCTGTTCTTCTTGGTGATCATCGCTTAAGCGTGACCGTTCAACCAGGGCGAAGCATCACTCGCCAACGCGCTCGATGACACGGACGTGGTCGCCGCGCATGTTGAGCGTCATTGGGATGATTTGCTCGTAGAGTTCCATGCTGACCTCTTCCTTGGATTCGGACACGCTGGTGATACGAGCCTTCTCGCCCTTGAAGGCGCCCGTGACGATTTCGACGATGCAGCCGACCTCGATGCCGCTGGTGACGGCCTTGGGCTCCAAGTAGGGCAGGATGTCCTCGAGCGGAGCCTCGCCGGGGAGCACGTTCTTGGCGTTCTTCAGCGGGGACTGATTGATGCCACGTCGGGCTGAAGGATCTCGTCCACCGGAGCGGCCGATGAGCTTCTCAACGTGGTGAAGCGCACTGGATTCAACGAACACATAACCACGCATGGCGGGCGGATGAAGAATGGACATGATCTCGCTCTGCAGCGCGACCATCGACCCGCTCCCGTGCAGGCGAGCNTACATCTCATCGGCGACGCGCTGCTCGGAGTTGATGGCGGTCTTCACGATGTAGAGGAAGGAGCCAACGCTGCCGTACATCTCGCGGAAAAGACCGTGAGCGTTTTCCATGTCGAGGTCGGAAAAGATGCAGTTGTAGTCCTTGATGGTGCCCGGGTCGACCCACTCGGCTCGAGTGTAGATGCCGGAGGGGGTGACCTCGTCGCTCTTGGACACGACGAGAATGGGCATGACGTCAACGAGGTTTCGACCCATGTCGATGCCACGCTCGGGTCCGGTGCCGTGGTAGTGGAGATCGTCCACCGGGATGCCGGTCGACTGCGCCACTCGGTCGAGGACTTCTTCAGGCGTGTCGGCAACGCCCCATACACCGTCCCACAGGTCGGGGAAATGCTCGGTGGAGCTGTTTCGCTTGAGCAGCAACAACTTCTCTTCAAATCGAACAAAGGCTACGAATGCTTCCGTCATCATCATCACGCTCCGACTCAGTTTCCGATGCCAAAGACATCTCGAATCAACCAGGGAAGGAAATTGTCCATGAGAACCAGAATGGCGAACCCGATGGCCCCCAAAACGAAGAGCCCGATGCCGCAAATGATCGCCGTTTGGCGGAATTCCTGCTTCGAGGGTTTTCGAGCCATGCGAATGATTCGGGCCCACGAGCCGCGGGTGATCTTGCGGAACTGAGCCTCAATCTTGTCCTGCTGCTCTTGAACCTTCATCTCGAAGGTCTTGTTGGCGTTCGTTTCGTCAGACATGGTCCAACCTCGGCCTACCGAGCCACCAACCCCCTCATTATAACGACTCCGTAGCGGCGAAACGTTCTTTTGATGGCGGTGAAGATTATGCATCATGAATGTCGGCGGCGCACCTTTGGTGCTGAGAAGGTTCCAAATTGACGAAACGGGCGTGTCCGGGGCGAACGTGTGGATTGAAGCGCGTCAGCCTGGAATCGTGAGCTTTCTCCTTACGATGGTGGGGTTGGACCCAAACAGTTCACTGCGTGTGACCCGAGGTTCAATTTCATTCCAAAACTCATCGGTGTTCGGCATGAATCAGGTCTCAACACCGCTGGCGAACATTGGCGCGTTCGTTGGTGGCTACAAAAAGCCGTTCTGGGCGTTGGTGTTTTCCGGCTTGATGATGCTCTTCGGACTCTCGTTGGCCTTCACCGAGGACGGAGGCATTCTCTTCGGTCTGTTTGCGATCCTTGCCCTGATCGGCCTGATCTACTACTACCTCCAGAAAACCATGTTCATGGGCTTTGAAACCAGCGGTGGAGGGACCTACGGCTTTGCGTTCAAAGCATCCGTGCTGGAGGGTGTTGGCGTGGACATCAACCGTGTTGAGGGCACCATTGCGTACGTGAATTCTCTGATCAGCAGCGCCTCACTCGGCGAGACGTTTGTCGAACAAAAACAAACCCAAGTTTTGGGCGGACGCCAGGCCACGATGCTTGCATCGACTCCTGCTCCTGCTGCTCCACCCGTTTACGCCTCGACTCCTGCTGCACCATTGCCAACGCCTGCAGTCCAACCGGTTGCCGTGCAACCACCTGCTCCGGTCCCCGCACCAGCTCAAGCGGTCACGCAGGCCGTGCAGGCTTCACCCCAGGCACCGCCTGCTCAAACACCCGCACCTGCACAGCAACCCGCACCGCCCGCTGCACCTCCGGCAAACCAGCCGCAGGGCGACACCGCATCGCCTTGGCCACCGATCTGACCCGACACGAGCCCCTGTCAAAGGGGAGGGTTGATGTGTGACGAAGGGGGCAGGATGGCCGATGGCGGAACGAAATCCGTACGAGGTCTTGGGTGTCGGTCGACAGGCCAGCGACGGAGAAATCAAGCGGGCGTTTCGCAAGTTGGCCAGGCAGCACCACCCCGACCGGAATCAGGGCGACGCCGCAGCCGAGGCGAAGTTCAAGGAAGTGCAATCAGCGTACGAGGCCATCGGCACCTCGGAGGCGCGCCGTGAATACGACCAGCAAGAACAGATGAGAAACATGTTCGGCGGTCGGGGACGAGGACAAGGCGGTCCATCCATGAATTTCGGCGGCATGGGGGGAGGCATCGAAGACATCATCGGGCAAATGTTTGGCGGCGGTGGGTCCATGGGTGGCATGCCGCGTCAGCCCCCCCGACAGGCGCCCCGCCAGCAACCAAAAGCGGCCCCGATCAACGTCGGCCTTGACATCACGATGGCGCAGGCCGAGAAAGGCGGAGAGTTCACCTTCTCCTACAAACGGTTCAAGCGCCAGGGCACGAGCATGGAAACGAAACGCACCACGCTGAAACTCCGTTTGGACGCCGGCGTCATGCACGGTACGACCCGCACGCTCAAAGGTCAAGGACACGACCACCCTGAGGGAGAACGAGGCGACGTCATCGTCACCGTCCGCATCGATGCGGGTGAAGCCTATCGGTGGGAGGGCGACCAGTTGATCCAAGAAGTGCAGGTCCCCTACTCCGTGCTGATGCTCGGGGGGAAGGTCAGCGTGAAGCTGCTCTCCGGCAAGACGGGAAAGCTTTCTGTGGACCCCATGACCCACGTCGGCGATCGTCGCCGAATGGCCAAAGCAGGCTACAACGGCGGTGATTTAACCCTGGAATTCGTTATGGCCGAACCGGAAAACCTCAGCGATGCTCAGCGAAAGGCACTGGAAGACCTCGGGTCGGCCGGCTTGTGAATCGTTGCCTTCATCTAACCTCAACCGAACCCTCGAGCATGGCGGGAGGACGGCACCGTGGACGCGGGCGAAACAGCAACCGCCAACGCAAGCAGAACAAGGGGCCGCAAACGCCCCCTGACGAGCGCCTGTGGCGACGGGTCACGCAACACTTTGACGAAAACCAGTGGGAGCAGGACTGGACGGGGGAATCCATCGCTGCGTACATCGCACAAAAAGAGCGCTTGGCCGGCCAATTTCGTTCAGACCCAAAAGCGGAGCGTGCGCTGTTGAGCAAGGTCAAAGAAGCACTTGCTCTGGGTCGAAAGGAAGGAACCTACATCCTCGCTGGTGAAGAAAAAGCCGTCCGCTTTCGGAGTCAAGCCTCGATCGATGAACTCATATCAGCCAGTGGACGGTGGAAGGATTTCTTCAGTCGACACGCAGGAAAAGGAACGACACCGCTGCACGGTCGACCGCCGCTTACAACCGAGGTGGCAAGCGAAGCGGACGTGGCCATGTACGCACTGCTGGAGGACGTTTGGGAGGCGATGTTGCGAGGTGAATCGCTCCCCGACGCCTACGCCCTTGACAGCGAGGGTTGCACCTCCATGCAGGGGTTTGACCTCGTGAAGGAAGCACGCAAATGTGCGGCCGTGCGCTCCGGTCTTCGGTTTCGAGAGGACGAACCGGCGATGGCCTTGCTGTTGATGCAAGCAGGACGATGGACGACGCGAGAACTGTTGGACGCTCGCCTCGAAGGGCGCCGGAGGGAACAGCGAAACCCGTTCCCGAGAACCTACGATTCATCGCTTGTCGACCATGCTGACCTGCTGGGCGACGTGGACGGGGACGCCGAGGTTCAGGGCGGGCGCACCGACCTGCGCCACCTCCCCCTGGTGACCATCGATCCGCCCGACGCCAAGGATTTCGACGACGCCGTCTGCCTGGTCGAGGATGGGGGGGTGCGAACGCTCTGGGTCGCCATCGCCGACGTGGCCCACTACGTTCAGGCCGGCACGGCACTGGATCGCTCCGCCGCAGCCCGTGCGACGTCGGTTTACCTGCCCCACACCGTTCTGCCGATGCTGCCGCCGAAACTGGCCGACGACCTCTGTTCGCTTCGAGCAGGCGTCGACCGATTGGCCATGGTCGTCGCCATGGAGTTGGACGAAGAGAACAACGTTGTGCACACACGAGCCTACGAAGGTGTCGTTCACGTCAGCGCCAACATCGCCTACGACGATGTGTTCGAAACCGACGATTACGACGACATGTTGGCCCTGGCCGCCGTTTGGCAGAGCCGAGAAATTCGTCTGAACCTCAACAACCCCGAATTGAGGCCTCGCCTTCAGGGTGCGAACGAACTCAGGGTGGACGTCAAATGGCCCAACAAAGCAACCCGAATGATCGAGTCGTTCATGGTCGCCACCAACGCATCGGTTGGACATCTGCTGGGTGAAGCAGGCGCTCCGCTTCCTTGGCGGTGCCACGCACCGCCTGACCGTCCCGAAGTGGAAGCGCTGAACGCCAAGTTGGCGGCCTTGGACATCGGCATCCAGCTGCCCATGCCCAGTGTGCGCAAGCACGGAGAAAGCGAAGAGGACGAGTTGACGAACCTCCTCGGAGACTGGGCGAACCTCGGCGGAGGGGGCATCGACCTTTCGGGCATGGACGAGCCAGAAACGAAGGACGAATCGGTTCTGCCCTATCTGAGAGGCGTGGTTGACCCGGACGCTCGAAACGGCATCCTGACCTCCCTGCAGGAGGCCCAAGCCGCAGCGAGCAACCTGACGGAAACGACACGTCGAATCGTTGACCAGGGTCTGTTCCAGCTCATGCAGCGCGCCCGATACGACGAAGTGAACGGGGGTCACTTTGGACTGAATTTGGACGCTTACGTTCACTTCACCTCACCCATTCGCCGCTACCCCGACCTCATGACGCATCGCCAACTCAAGGCTCACATCCACGGGCGAGAATGGGTTCACGACACGGCCGAAACCGCCAGACTTTCCGTGCACTGCAGCGAACAGGGTCTCGCCGCCAAGCGCATTGAGTGGGAATTGGTTGCCAACGCCTACCACGTGCACTTGCTGAACGGAGGTCGCCTTGGGGAAGAAGCGCCCACGCAGGACGGTACGGCGACCTCGTACAACGCCCGAGTGACCGGGTTGCGAGGGCCTTGGGTCTTCCTGGATTTGGCCGACGACGGAGCCGTGTCGGGACGCATGCACCTTCGCCAGCTGGGGGGTAAGCGACGGCTGGTCGTGGACGAGCACGGGCTTGAGGTGACGGTGGCGGAACCCGACCACAACGGTGAGCACCCCACGGTCCTGCGTCTTGGGCAGCGCTTCCCGTGCCGCCTGCGAGGCCTTGACCTCTGGTCGGGCAGCCTTGACCTCGCACCGAACTAAGCAGACGGATCTTGGTCTTCCGTGGGTGATTTGGAACTCGAGCGGATGAGGCGCCACGTTCCAAACGCCAACACAAAGAAACCAAGTGGAAGGAAGAGGTAAGCACCAAAGTCCTCGAGGAAATCAATGGTGCCGATGACGAACCAAACAAACGCCATCAGGAAAAAGATGCTGCCGTAGTTGGTGCGGGGTTGGCTGAGCGAAGGTTTGCCGACGACATCGCCCGGCTTCCAGTCAAAGGCCTGCAGCCCCATGAGCCCGTGAATGATGAAGGCGTACACCCAAACCAATTCAAGATCAAAACCCGCAATATCGATTTCTTCCGGACCAAAATTGTCCGAAATCTCGAAGCCCATGTGGAGCGGTAAACCGGTGAAAAACACCAGGACGAGAAGAATGGGGAGCCACCCTTTGTTGCCGCCGGTCGGGTAGAAGCGTGCCCATCGCTCGTGCTTGGTCAGTTCGGCGACGACGAACCATCCAGCAATGAGGAGCACCGGATAAATGGAGTCGTTGTTCAGCCAATCCCCGTAGACGTAAAGTGAGATCCAAGCGATGATGCCGAGCATCATGCCCTGCATCGTCGCTTGCACACCGGACGAGCTTGGTCTCGCATCGGACAACCATTCCCAAACCACCTCTGCCACCAGCGCCGCAATCACGATGGTCAGAGAGAAGGCGGTGCCAGAATCCGAGTCTGAGAAGGCAAACCCCAATGGAACAAACCACAAACCCCAACTTGTGTAGTGCGAAACATAAGCGTCCATCTGTCGTGCGAAGTGGGATGCAAACAGGACCACCCCCAACACCGGCAGCAGGTTGCGGAGGTTGCCTGGAAAGTCCGAACCATCGTCCCATTCAAGAATCTCAAAGAGGAAATACAACGTCGATATGAGGAATCCAACAGCGAACAGAATGGAACGCGCTTCGCTGACGAAATCTTTCGCACGACCTTCAAGCTTGGAGGCCGGAGCGAAATAAGCGGCGAGCGTGATGACGCCGAAGAACGGGAAGAACAACTCGACGTCGATGGCGTCCTCGATCAGCACGCAAAGCAGAGCCGTTCCGACAAGAACCAACGTCGCACCGATGGCCGCAGCAACGCCAAGACTGAATTTCATGTTGTACGCTTTCCTGAACAAATACGGTCCGTCGGCGATGTGGTCGGTCGTTGCTGTCTCGATGATCACCGGGTTTGGTGCTTCGGAATTTCGCTCGTGCGCTGCAATGTTTGCGTAGGATTCATCTGTGATTCGTCCACCTTGACGGTGGGTGTCCAAGCGCAACAGAAACGCCTCAGAATCCATGTCAATGCTTTGGAAGATGGAACTAAAAGTGTTTACCCCGTCGTTTATTGTAGTCAAAACATCGGTTTTATACATGCCCTGCCGGTGGGCGAACCATGCCTCGCATCGTCGCAGAGGTCTGCGAACTCGGACGCAAGATGAAACGCCTCTACGTTCGAGCCGAAGGTGGAAAGGGTTGGGACAGCGTGGGTTGGATGTGCACCTGCGGATGCGGAAGCGTCACCCTTGACGAGGGTGAGTGGCAAATCACGGACTGCTGCGCCATCAAGGAGGACGACTGATGGACGAATCTCAACTCCTGCTCAGCGTGACGGGCATGACGTGCTCCGCATGCGTTGCCTCGGTCGAGCGGGTGCTCTCAAACGTGGACGGGGTCGTGAGCGTCAGCGTCAACCTTCCGCTGGAAAAGGCCACCGTCGGCTTGAGCGATGCAGCGGTCGACGCACGTCAAGCAGCCTGCATCGCAGCGGTGGAGGCAGCAGGGTTCGGGGCGAGCGCTCCGGTCCCTGCCCTGCGACAGCGTCAGCAAAACGAAGAGAGCGTGACGGCCCAGGGCCGTCGGGTGGCGTTGGCGTTTGGTCTGGCCCTCCCTGTGTTCATTTTGTCCATGTTTGTCGGCGATCTTGGCACCGTCGGCCGACTGGACCTTCGCCTGGCCGTAGCGATGCTCGCGGCGCTGCCGGTGTACGTCATCTCCGGCGGTATGTTTCACCGACGAGCATGGGCCGCTTTGCGTCGAGGGACCGCCAACATGGACGTCCTTGTCCATTTGGGGACGACGGTGGCGATGGTGTGGTCGTCCCTTGTCGTTCTCGCACCGTACTTGACCTTTCTTCCCCGTTTCATCGGTGAAGCCCAACACGTCTTCTTCGACGGAGCGGCGTTCATCGTGGCCTTCGTTTTGCTCGGGAATTACCTCGAAGCAAAGGCCAAACTCAAGGCCACGGACGCCGTTCACAGTCTGATGCGGCTCCAGCCCAACGAAGCCTGGGTGGTGGTCGGTGAAGGAACCGAGGCGAAGGCGGTGGACACCATCGCCCGAGGTACACTCCTGAAGGTTCGAGCGGGCGAAACGGTTCCTCTGGACGGGGAGGTGGAAGAGGGCACGGCGACCATGGACGAATCGATGATGACCGGAGAGTCCTTTCCCGTCCGCAAGCGACCCGGCGACGCCGTCACCGCAGGCACCGTGGTCCTCGACGCAACGCTGTTTGTCCGAACAACGGCCCTCGTGCACGACACCATGCTGGCCAAGGTCATCCAGCTGGTCGATGAGGCCCAGATGCGAAAGGCGCCCGTTCAGCGGTTGGTCGACCGGATCTCGGCCGTCTTCGTCCCCGTGGTGGTGATCGCCGCTCTTGCTGCCGCAGCCCTGTGGTGGCTGATGGCGGAATCGCTGGCACCCGCCAGTCAAATGACACCAGGTGAAACGGCCGTGATGGTGCTCGTCAGCACCCTGGTCATCGCTTGTCCTTGCGCCCTGGGTTTGGCCACGCCCACAGCACTGGTCGTCGGTACGGGCCGCGGCGCTCGATACGGACTGTTGATCAAAGGCATCGAAGCCTTGGAGCAGGCCCACGCCACGTCCACGGTGGTCGTCGACAAGACCGGAACCATCACCGCAGGCTCGCCCCGAGTCAGCCACATCGAACTCATCGACGGCGACGTCCAAGAGGTGCTCTGCCTCGCCTCTGCCTTGGAGGCCGAGTCCACGCATCCACTCGCAAGCGCCGTTCATGCAGCATGGGAAAACATCGGTTATCCCCGAACGGACGTCGCTGACGTTGTGACCCTGCCCGGCCTGGGGTTGGTCGGGAAGCACGACGGTGAAGCCGTGGCGGTGGGCAATCTCGAATTGATGCAAGAGCGCCTGCACACCCTCCCCGATGACCTTGAGGAGAAGGTGGCCGGTCGAGCACGGCGTGGAACCACGATCGTGTTGGTGGCCAAAGGTCAGCGCTTGCTCGGTTGGATGGAATTCAGCGACCGCATCCGAGAAACCTCGGAAGCAGCGGTTCGTCGCCTCAAGCAAGCCGGAATCAAGGTGGTCATGCTTACGGGGGACCTCGAAGAGGTGGCCCAGACCGTTGGCGATGCCGTCGGCATCACCGACATCGTGGCCGGTGTCAAACCCGACGAGAAGGCCGACCACGTTCGTCGTTTGCAAGAGGAGGGCGTCGTAGCGATGATCGGTGACGGCATCAACGACGCCGCAGCGCTTTCGGTGGCGAACGTTGGAATCGCCATGGGAGCAGGAAGCGAAATCGCCCTTGAAAGCGCCGATGTTGTTCTGGTGCGGGACGATCTTGCCGACGCTGTTGCGGCCCTCGAACTGGGCCGCGCCACGATGAGCCGCATCCGCAGTAACCTGGCGTGGGCGTTCGTCTACAACCTCGTCGGGCTGCCCCTCGCCATGGGGTTGCTCTATCCGTGGACGGGTTGGCTCCTCCCACCGGCGTTTGCCGCTGCAGCCATGTCGTTGTCCTCCGTCAGCGTGGTAGCAAATTCGTTGGGCCTGCGCGGATGGCAACCCGCTCCAAGTTTGCGAACGGGCGAAATCTAAGCCTCAAGATTGGGAGCGACGCTCCAGTTCCTCGTCGAACTGCTTCCACAACGCCTGTTCGATCTCTCGCCGAAGTTGGGCCTCGAGTCCTTCCCGCAGTTCAGCCTCAATTCGAGGAGCAAGTTCGTGCTCGGCCGCTGCAAGCGTCTCCGCACGAACCCGTTCAACGTAGGCGTCCACTTCGTCCCTCGTGTACAATTCACCCATCTCCGAAAGCGTTCGCTCAATGCCCTCCTGAAGCAACAGATCGAACTCCTGTGTGAGACGGTTGACAATGCTCAACTCCCAGACGGTGACGGGTTGAGGCAAATCCATGTTCGACACGGTGTTGCGCAGCGTTTGGACCACGTTGCCGGGAACCGCTTCGCCCAGGTCGTACCGGCGGGCACCGGAAACAAAGCCAACGAGCGATTGAATCCACTCGTCTTGAGAAATGGTTGCGCCGCAGCCCGGACAGTCAACCTCTGCAGGGTTGGCGGCAGGCTCGCTGGCGACGTGCTCAGCAACCTCTGTCCGCTTTTCTCGACGGGAGCCTTTCGAGGACGGCAAATCCAGATCAAACGAGATGCTNGTGCCGAAGGTCTTCTGCCCACCGGGCTTATTCATGGTTTCAAACGGTTCCCCATGAATAAAAATATATTCTCAAAAACCCCGAACGATGCCGAAAATCCGAGGTTTGGTTCAATTTGCCAAACCACTGGCAAGGAGCGCCAGGATTTACAAACCCTGAAGAACCGCAGCATTGTGAGTATTTTATGGCCACCAAGACACATCAAATCACCATCACCGGCATGACGTGCGGTTGCTGTTCGGGGAGGGTGAATCGCGCGCTGCGGGCCAACCCTGACGTGCTCGACACCATGATTTCCTTTGAATCGGAACAGGGTGCCGTGTTGACCACCGACGCCTTGTCGACCGAAGACGTTCTGGCCATTGTCGCTGCCACTGGATTCGGCGTCTCAGCCTGAAAGCAACCATCGGCGCATTGAAATCCGTTCGTTGCTGCCCACAGCCTACGCGGGGGTCGCCCAGCTTGGTCAACGGCGGTGGGTTTAGGTCCCATTCCTTATCGGTTC